>UMGV01001934.1_pt1 | contig 12843 bp, 16 predicted proteins | sample 1965361 | NCBI WGS metagenome assembly UMGV01 (sample SAMEA4836081, study PRJEB28245) | human gut metagenome | biome: gut microbiome; material: fecal sample | place: Denmark | collected 2008
AAACATTTAATGGTAATGAGTTTTCCAATCCATTAGAGCTATTAGTATGGTTAGAAAATAATAAACCAAAATGTGATAAGTTAGTTTTATCACATGGTGATTTTTGTTTGCCAAATATTTTTGCTAATGGAGAAAATATTTCTGGATATATCGATTTAGGACTATGTGGTTTAGATGATATATATCAAGATATTGCTATTTGTTATCGCAGTCTTAGAGACAATATTATCGGAAGATATTCAAATGGAAAAAATCAAAATTTTGATATTGAATTAATTTTTTCAGAATTAGGTATTGTTCCTGATTACAATAAAATTAGATATTATCTCTTGCTTGATGAATTATTTTAGGAGAAGTTTATGGAAATTTGGGACGTATATGATAAAGATTTAAAAAAAGCCGGTTTTGATATAGCAAGAGGGGAAAAAATTCCAACAGGGTATTACCACTTAGCATGTGATGTCGTTGTAAGACATAGTGACGGGACATATTTAGTTATGCAAAGGGATTATGAAAAAGATGTATATCCTGGGTTTTATGAAGTCAGTGCTGGTGGAAGTGCTTTAAAAGGCGAAGATAAATATGATTGTGTAAAACGAGAATTAAAAGAAGAAACAGGAATAGTTGCTGAAGAGTTTACTGAAATTGGATTTGAGTTAAACGATGATAGACAATATATTTGTTATGATTTTTTATGTGTAGTTGATTGTGATAAAGATAGTATAGTTTTTCAGAAAGGTGAAACTGTTTCTTACAAATGGCAAAATAAAGATGAGTTAATTGAACTAAAAAAAACAGGAAAAATTGTTCCTTCATTTACTGGAAGAATGAGTAAATATTTTGAGGTTTTAAACGTTGGAAAAAAATTCAAGGTGACAGTGGATAGAAAACTAGGTTCACGTCATCCAAAGCATAAAGAAATTATATATCCTATTAATTATGGTTATATTGAAGGACTAATTGGAAAAGATGGAGAATTTCAAGATGCATATATTTTAGATGCTGATGTTCCACTTGATGAATATGAAGGTCTTTTAATTGGAGTAATTATTAGACTAGATGATGAAGAAACTAAATGGATAATAGCAAATAGAAGGGATTATACAGATCAAGAAATTAATGAAGCAATAGAATTTCAGGAAAAGTTTTTCCATTCAGTATTAGTGAGGTAACAATGGATAGGATATTGATAGTAGATGGTCATAATTTATTATTTCAAATGTTTTTTGGAATGCCCAATGTAATAATAAATAAAGATGGCAAAATGATTCAAGGAACATTAGGGTTTGTTGGGGCTCTTTTAAAAATTATAGATATGGTAACTCCTACTCATATATTAGTACTTTTTGATAGCGAAAAAAGAGAAGTAAGAAGTGATATATATAGTAATTACAAAGCTAATCGCATAGACTTTAGTGAAGCGAAAGAGGAAGATAATCCATTCTCACAACTTAATGATATATATAAAGCTCTTGACTATTTAAAAATAAAACATACTGAAGTTGTTAAATACGAAGTTGATGATGTTATTGCAACATATTGCTTAAAGTATGGTGATTTTAATGAGATATTCATTTCCTCATTTGATTCAGATTTTTTTCAACTTATTAGTGAAAATGTAAAAGTGTTAAGATATAGAGGCAAAAACACAATTATTTGTGATGAAAATTATTTAAAAGAAAAATATGAAATCACTCCTAATATGTATGTGGCATTTAAGTCATTAGTTGGTGATAGTGCGGATAATATTAAAGGAATTTGTAAAATCGGCCCGAAAACGGCTTCGAAATTATTAAACGAATATGAAAATTTGCAAAATTTGATTGCAAATATTGAAAAGATAGAGAAATTGCATATTAAAAATGCTCTAATAAATGGGCTAGAAGATTTGAAAAGAAACTACAAATTAGTAAAACTAACAGATGAAGCTCCAATTCCTTATGAAAAAGAACTATTAAAATATTCAAAAAGTTCCCTTAGAATTAATGACGTATTAATTGGAATAGGAGTGAAGTGAGGATAAAATAGATATGAGAAAAACAAAAGAAATTATTCTAATAAATAATTTTAAAACAGATTATCACATATGCAGTGGAAAAGACAGTGATAGTTGTACTAGGTTTGCTGCAAAGCAATTGCAAAAGTACTTATATGAAAGTAGTGATTGCTGCATCCCAGTATTTTCTGATAAATGCCCAAGAAGAAGTAAAGAAATATTAGTTGGGCTTAATGTAAGAAATACTAAAAAAGATGCAAGATTAAATAGTGCTAGTAGTGAAGCTTATGTGATTAAAATTGAAGATGGAGATATTATAATTCATGGTAACAGTCCTAGAGGAACACTATATGGCGTTTATAGGTTTTTAGAGGAAGTTGTTGGTTTTAGATGTTTTACTAGTGATTGCGAAAAGGTAGATAAACATAATAGTATTATTTTAAAAGATATTGATATTTTTCAAGATTTCACTTTTGAATATCGTGAGGTATATTTTACTGATGCTTTTAATGGCGATTTTGCTTCAAAGAATATGTTAAATAGTAATCTCGCTGATATATCTGCTGATAAAGGTGGTAAAACAAAATGGTTTAACTTTCATCATTCATTTTCTGATTTAATTAGTCCAGATGACTATTTTGATAGTCATCCAGAATATTTTTCTGAGATTGATGGTGTTAGACGTAAAGAACATACTGAATTATGCTTATCTAATGCTGATGTTTTTAAACTAGCACTAAAAAAAGTAGAAACTTGGATAAAGGAAAATCCTGATTGTAAAATATTCAGTGTTGCTCAAGATGAATGGATGGGGCATTTTATAAAAATGGCCTGTGAATGCGACAACTGTAAAAAGATTGATGAAGAAAATGAAAGCCAAAGTGGTTCAGTAATAACTTTTGTTAATAAAATAGCTAAAGCAATTAGTGAAAAGTATCCAGATATTTTAATCCATACTTTTGCTTATCAATATTCAAGAAAACCTCCAAAGAATGTCAAGCCACTTGATAATGTGATAGTTAGACTTACAAATATCGAATGTTCATGGGGAAATTCGATTGAAGAAACAGCCAAAAGAGATAAAGAAGGCAATTGCGCAAAATTTTTAAATGATTTAATAGGCTGGAGTAAAATTACTAATCGTTTATATATTTGGGACTATTGTGTGAATTTTAGAAATTATTTGTTGCCTTTCCCTAATTTTAGAACAATGGAAAAAAATATTGAATTATATAGGAAAAGTAATATCAAAGGTGTTTTAATGCAAGGCAATTTCTCTTATGGCGGTGGTGGATATATGGATGAGATGAAAAGTTATGTTATCAGTCATTTGTTAAGAGATGACCATAGCGATGTAAAAACTTTAATAAAAGAGTTTTGTGATAACTACTATGGTGAAGCTAGTCCATATATTCAAGAATATATTTATCTTTGGGAAGATGAAGTGAATGGTAAAGAGTTATGGTTATATGATGATGCTGATTCAAATTTGTTCAATTCTTCTAACATTGAAAAAGCTAGTAAACTTATTAATAAAGCATTAACTTATAAAACTGAGAAAACTCAAAAAAGAATAGAAAAAGTTGCATTAGGCCTAGAGTATTTGAAATTAGTTAGACTTCCTTTAGACTATGAAAGAAGAAATGAAAAAATCGAAGAATTTTATGAAAAGGTAAGAAGTCAAAGAATAACAGAATTATTTGAAAGAACTGCCTTAGAGTATTCAATTGATATAATGAAAAAGAGTAGATATTGTAAAGAAAGAAACAATTGGTATTCGCTTTACTATATTATGCGATAAATCTTGCTATATCATTAAAAAAATGATATAATAATTCTATTAAGGGAGGAAAAATATGACAAATTCAGAAATTAAAATGGAAGCAAAAGAACTTGTTAGAGGAAATCGTGGAGTTTTTATTCTTGGACTTTTAATAATAGGAGCGTTGAGCTCATTAAGCACATTACCATATATTGGTTATGTTGGTTCAATTATAGATTTAATTCTTAGCGGACCACTTATGCTTGGAATGGCTAGCGTTGCTTTAGTAGTAGCGACTGGAGGTAAAGCAAAAGCTGAAGAACTATTTTCTGGTTTTAAAAACTTTGTGACAGCATTTGTTGCTGGTTTATTACAAAGCATTTATTTAGCTTTGTGGGCACTACTAATAATTCCTATTTTTATTAAACCTTTCTCATATGCACTTACTTTCTATATTTTGAGAGATAATCCTGAAATGAGTGGTAATGAGGCAATCACAAGAAGCCGTGAAATGATGGACGGAAATAAATGGAAATTATTCTGATTACATTTTAGCTTTATTGGTTGGTATTTATTAGGAATTCTTACTCTAGGAATTTTATACTTCTGGTTGATGCCATATGTAAAAACTGCTGAAGCTAGATTCTACTTAGATGTTAAAGAAAGATATGAAGAATATTATGGCGAAGAAAAAGTAGAAAAAAGCAATAAATGCCCTATTTGTGGAACTGTAAATGAAGCAGGAAACAAATATTGTGAAAAATGTGGTGAAGAATTAGGAGCTAAAGAAGAAGTTGTTGTTGAAAAGACAACTATTACATGTCCTACTTGCGGAACAGAAAACGAAGCTGAGAGTAAGTATTGTTCACATTGTGGTGAAGAATTGAAAAAATAACATTTAAATGCAGATGTAAATTCATCTGCATTTTTTAAATAATTACAAAAGCCAAAAAAAAATAAAAAAAATATTGCTAAATGATTTTAAAAGTGGTATAATAATTAAGCGTTAGGAAATGGTCTCATGGTGTAGTGGTTAACATGTCAGTCTGTCACACTGAAGATCGCGGGTTCAAGTCCCGTTGAGACCGCCATTCAAAATTATTATTATTTGTGCCCATAGCTCAATTGGATAGAGCGTCTGACTACGGATCAGAAGGCTGGGGGTTCAAATCCTCTTGGGCACGCCATTTTTGTAAAAAAGCAAAAATAACTTGACAATTATGTTCATATGTAATATAATGTATGAGCGTTAAAATGAACGGGATTTAGCTCAGTTTGGTAGAGCACTTGGTTTGGGACCAAGGGGTCACAGGTTCGAATCCTGCAATCCCGACCATTTATATGCAGGTATAGTTTAATGGTAGAACTACAGCCTTCCAAGCTGTTCGTGCGAGTTCGATTCTCGTTACCTGCTCCATAATAGTAGAATAGGTCTGATACAATTTGTGTCAGACCTTTTTTCATTGCGGACAGGAACATTTATCATTTCCTTCAACAAACTATAGAGCCTAGTAGAAGTGTCAAACGGTATTTTTATGAGGCTCTTTTTCTTTTTAGATATTGCTACGGAACGAAAGGTTTTTTACAATTTCCTTTCTTTTACTAATCTAAAGAATGTTCCTCTAGATACTCCTATTAAATTAGCTGCTTCTAGATTAGTTAATTCTTTATTAATATATTTATCTAATATGTCACTAGTGTTAAGAGGTAGAATAGCTTTTGGTCTACCAAACTTAACACCTTTTTCTTTTGCTATTCTAATACCTTCAGCTTGTCTTTGTTTAAGATTAATCCTTTCATTTTCTGCAACAAAACTAAGTACTTGTAAGACTATATCAGATATAAATTTACCAACCAAGTTTTTACCTTCAATTCTAGTATCAAGTAAAGGCATATCAAGTACCTTGATATCAGCACCTATTGTTTTAGTAATTCTAGACCATTCTTCAAGTATCATATGATAATTTCTACCAAGACGATCTATTGATTTAATTATCAATAAATCGTCTTTTTTTAATTTCTTAATTAACTTTTGATATTTAGTTCTATCAAAATCTTTTCCTGATTCTTTATCAATATAGATATATTTATCATCTATACCTAAAGCTTTAATTTCTTCAAATTGTCTATCAATATTTTGATGTTTTGTTGATACACGAATATATGCGTAAATCATGATAATCACCTCCAACAATATATAACAATAAAAGGTTGAAATTATCAAGTTATTTGAAAAAATAAAAAGATATCAAAACGATATATAAATGTATACCTTTTGATACCTCAGATTATTTCACTAATTTAACAAAATTATATCACATATTTTCTAAAAAATCTATATTTTAGGTAAATAAAACCTACTTTTTTCTATACTTTGATAAATTCCAATAATTTATACAATTTGATACTTCAAGACCTCACTAATCAAAAATGGAGGTCTCATATGATTGATTATCAAAAAGCAGTAAAAGATTTAAGAGATAAGTTAATTATGACTCAAGCAGAATTTGCAAAAATGCTTGGTGTTTCTTTTACCTCAATCAATAGATGGGAAAACGGTCTTAATAGACCAACAACAAAAGCTCGTAAGCAAATAGTGCAGTTATGTAAAGAAAACAATATCGAATTGAAAGAGGTTAAAGAGTAATATGGCAGAGAGAAAAGAATTTTTAACTGACCAAATAATTACTTATTTAGGAAATAAAAGATCTTTATTATCATTTATAGATAATGCAGTAAGAGTAGTACTAGAAGAAATAGGGAATGATAGGATAAATACTTTTGATGTGTTTGCTGGTTCTGGGGTTGTTTCAAGATATTTAAAACAGTATTCAAATAATTTATATACAAACGATCTAGAAAACTATTGCTATACAATCAACAAATGTTACTTGTCAAATGAAAATGAAATTGATTTAAATGAATTAGAATATTGGTTTAATCAGGTAAAAAATAAACTTGATAATCAGCCTTTAATTACAAATGGATTTATTTCAAAACTTTACGCGCCACAAGATGATAAAAAAATCAAAGCTGGTGAAAGAGTGTTTTACACGACAAGAAATGCTCAATATTTAGATTCAGCTAGACAATATTTAAATGAGGTGCCTGAACCATATAAAACATTGTTATTAGGCCCACTTTTGTATGAAGCATCCACAAAAAATAACACATCAGGAGTATTTAAAGGGTTTTACAAAAATTCAAAAACTCATATAGGTCAATATGGTGGTGATGGACAAAATGCATTACAAAGGATATTGGCAGATATTGAATTGAAACTACCAGTGCTAAGTCAAAATAATTGTAACGTTCATGTGCTTCAGGGCGATTCAAATGTTATATGCACACAAATTCCACATGTGGACTTGGCATATCTGGACCCACCATATAATCAACATCCATATGGTTCTAATTATTTCATGTTAAATTTGATAAATGATTATATTGAACCAACTGACATCTCTAAAGTTTCTGGAATACCTGTTGGATGGAATCAATCTAATTACAATAAAAAAGCAAAAGCGTTAGAGTCTATGCATGATTTGTGCCAACACATAAATGCTACATATATATTGATATCTTATAACTCGGAAGGATTTATAACATTTGATGAAATGGTGTCAATGCTAGAGACACTTGGTAATGTTAGGGCTTTTGATAAAGAATATAACGTATTTAGAGGTTGTAGGAATTTGAGGGATAGAGATATTCATGTTAAAGAATATCTATTCTTATTAACAAAGGAGGATTAGTATGCTTGGAGATGTTTTAAAAAGAGAAATACATAAATTAAAATATGCATCTACAAAAAAAGTCGGCAAAGATGCTTTTTGGGTTATTTTAAGAGAAATTGCCGTTAAAGAGATTATTGAATACAATGGTCCAATTGATAGTGATACTATAATTCCACTATATTATGATATTGTTTGTGATAATTTAGAATATATCCCGCTTTATTTTCGAGAAATATTACCTTCTAATAACCAAGAAAGATTTAGAGTAATTATTCGCAATCTTTTTAGTAGTAATGCTTTTCATCCAGATGGATTAGCGAATCAAGATGGAATATATGCATATAAAGAAATTAATGAACTAAAAAAAGGTGAACGAATAGTTTACCAAAAGGCATAAGAGGAAGAATTCATGATAATAAATAATAATACAATTACATCTGAATATATAAGATTATATGATTGGCAAAACAAAAAAATAGGAATACCAATTTTTCAAAGATTCTACGCATGGAAAGAGAAAGAAATTGTTCAATTTAAAGAGGATTTGTTGAATGTAATATCAAATCAAACTTCACAATTGTACTTGTTAGATTTTATTTACTATGAGGAAGATGGGAAAATAAAGTTTGCAGACGGCCAGCAAAGAATTGTGACTTTAAATAATTTAATTAAAGTAATCAAAGATGTTGCAGTGGAACAGAATATAACTATTGATAATATTGATTTGTTTGATATTTCGTATGATGTTTTCGCAAATCAACAAAAATATGATACTCATTTTAATAATTACGTAACAGCTCCGTTTAAGAAAGTGTACTTGAATTTATATGATTTTGTTAAAGCTAATATCAGCAAAATTAATGATATGATATATGTGATTAAGAACAATATATATGTTTATATGAAAAAATGCAGTAATGCTGATGATGCTTTCAATATATTTCAACAAATAAATACAGGTGGTAAACCACTCTCAAAAGATGAAGTAATTAAGACAGCTTTAGATCAATACTCATTGGCTTACGGAATAAGGTTTGACACTTCCAAGATGAAAGAAGTAAGACAATCACTAATAAGTTTTTATAAATTAAAATCTTCTAATTACGATAAGAACTTTGATAATATGGAAATAATCACATTCTTACGTGAATTTGTTACAAAAGATAGAAATACTTACCAAGATTTTGTAGATACAATTGTCTTACTTAATACTATAGGAAATAGTCCAATAAGATATGTAATAAATTATATAAATCGAAACACATTGCTAGATGTATTAAATATTATGGCTATGAAGCATATTGATATTAATACAGAGCACGATTATATGACTAAGATTATGATTCCATTATGTATGATGAGTATTGTTCTTACTCTTAATGGTGGAAGTCCAACAACATTTAGATATTTGTTAAATGAAATAGTAGATGACATCAAAAACGGAATTTCACCTAGTGAAATAAATGCAAAATTAATTAACAAAATAAATTCTGATACAACGACATGGCAGATAAATATTAATGATTTTACTAATAAATTGGGAGATATTACAGTTTCAAGAGGAATTAAAAAGTCATTATTGATACTTGATGTTATATCTAGAAATGTTTCTGGTACAGTAAATGTAAATACAATAAATTTAGAGCATATCTATCCTCAAAATCCTGATTCTGAATGGGCAGCGAATGGTTGGCCTTCACATAGAGAACAACAAAAAGATCTAATTGATAATATAGGTAATTATTTGCTTTTGTGTCAAAGCGTGAACAAACAAGTTCAAAACCAATATATCACTCATAAAATAGCTAAATATAGTAGTATTATAACAAGGGATATTTTACTTCAAACACCTATGAATACTGTTGATTTTAATAGATTTGAAAACGAGCAAACATTATATATTGATTATAGAAAAACTGAGATTGCAAAATCTATTCAAGCGAACCTACCTTTAGGAAGAGTATTAATCAAAAATTAGTGAATAGCACCCGCGATAACATCAAAGGTGTTTTTTCAAATCATCCTTATCTAGCGTCTTCATTTGAAACCATTTGCAGCAAAATGAAACTACCCATCAAAAAATGAAACTGTATTTCTATACTTGTGCCAATACATATTGAAAGAACGACTTTGATACAATGTTATCAAGGTCTTTTTTATATCAAAACAGGGGTAAAACCAACTAATAGAATAAATTTGGCGGGTTTTGACCCCTGTTTTTTCTTTTTAGAGGTTCAAATAGGGTTAAAATCAAGAGAAAATGATAGTTTTGCGTTTGACTCAGTAGCACAATTACACGATGACCCCACGATTACACGAAAGGTGGCACAATTACACGGTTAGTAATATGTTTAAAAAAATTTTCAATTTCTCTTTGCTTGATATAGTAGCTTTGTAGAAATTTTTCTCAAAAACTGATATAATTTATTATCTTTATTAAATATATAAATTCGTGAACCGGAGGGATGGTCTGTGAGAGGTTACATAGATTATGTAAAAATTTTTAGAAATAAGACATCTGATGAAATCGTAAATAAATTAAAATCCTACTATAAGGAAGCAGAACAAAGCCAAATTGATTCATGGTATGAATTAATCAGAGTGTTGAAAAGCACTAACTCATTAAAAGACTTACTAGAAGATTTAATTATAGCGATTGAGTATTCATTACCACCGATGGAATGGCGCTTGACTTAATGTTCATTGGTAGCATTGGTTGAAAAGAGTATGCTTTTATTCTAGAATCCAAGCAATGGGGTGATGATTATATAACTGGGTCTAAGTTCTCCGAGTTTAGAGGGGATGATGTTTTACTATACCCTCAAGTTCAAGTTCATCATCATGAGATATCATTTAGAAATTACCTTAATATTGGTACAAGAACAGCTAAGGTTTACCCTTATGTTTATTTGGAAAATGCTACTCAAATTGGAGTTGATAAAGTACTTCAAAACCCTGATCCTAATTCAAAAGCGATTCCGGTAATCACTGATATGAATGTGTTTATTAATAAGATTATAGAATTAGGTCTTAATCCTGGAATTATAGGTATTGCAGATTTATATGATGCTAAATACTTTCCTTCAAAAGACATTTTAACAGCAATGTCATCGCTAATAGAAAAAGAAGAACCCTTTGTCTTAACTGAGAGTCAAGAAAAGAAAGTTCAAGAAATATATTCCGCGGTAAATAGCGGCAATAAGATAATTCATATCTCGGGACCTGTAGGAAGTGGAAAGAACGCAATTCTTTTAAACCTTTTTGTTAGATTATTAAAAAAGGCTCCTGAAAGGATATACTCCTCTTTTTGCTACTGGTGGACAAAATACATCTGTATACAGAACTTTGTATCCACAAATAAGTGATATGTTTGCATTTGCGTTTGGTATGCAAAAACATCTTTATAGAGGAAGTGCAACTAAAACTATTTTGCTGATTGATGAAGGACAATCAAATCAAAACGGAATGATTCAAAATTTTGTTAATTCTGGTGCTATTGTCATTTTTTGCTATGACGAGAATCAGATTGTAAATTTAGATAATAGTATCAGTGAATTGACTATCTTAAAACTATGCCTGGTTATAAAAACATTAAACTTACAGAGTCTGTAAGATTTAACGGTTCGCAGGTTTTTGAAATAAATGTTAATAAATGCCTAAATGGTGATATGAATTTTATTCCAGATGACAAATTTTATTTTAAATTTGCAACTGACATGGAGATAGCATTGTTTTTGCTGCTTCAAGAGATAAAATGAGTAAAGTTATAATTGAACTTGGTAATGAATATCAAAATGATAATATTAAAAATGCAGATTGCTTATTTAGAAAAAGTGGAGAGTGTTTTGAAAAATTATGTGAGATGTTCATAAAATATTTATTAGATGAAAAAAATGATATAAAAGTTTCTAGAGATGTTTTGCTTAATATTGTTGATCTTGAGTATCATGCCTATGAATTAATAAACAAAGGAATAAAAGTGATATAGAAAACTGGTTAAAAAAAGGAGTATAAAATGGCAAGTACAATAGATTATAAAGACTTTGTTTTGGAACAATTAAATTTATTAGACAATATCACTTTTAAAAAAATGATGGGAGAATATCTATTATATTATAATGGAATATTGTTTGGTGGAGTATATGATAATAGATTGCTTGTTAAAAAGGTAGAAAGTAATGGAAAATATAATATGGAAGAATCTATTCCTTATGAAGGTGGTAGACCTATGTATCTAGTAGAAGAATTAGATAATAAAGAAGTATTAAAAAATATTGTGGTAGATACTTGCAAGGTTTTATTAAAAAATGAATAAAAAAAGCGTCTAATCTTTTTGACTAGACGCTTTTTTTAAGTATTATTTAAAAATATCTTGTAAATAATCATAAATAGCTTCGGCTACTTTTTTAATATCAGCATTTGATGTGTTTACAAGTAAATCGTAGTTTTCTTTTGAACCCCATTTTTGATCGCTGAAAAATTCATAGTATTTTGCTCGGTTACGATCGATTTCTGTTATCTTTTTCTTTATTTGTGATTCTGTTAAATTTTCACCTTCTGTTTTTCTTTCTATACAGCGTTTAATTTTGCTTTCTGCATCTGCATAAACAAAAATGCGGAATGGATTTGAATCTTGCAAAATATAATCTGCACAACGGCCAACGATAATACAATCTGATTTTTCAGCTAACTCTTTTAAAAGTTTGTGTTGCTCAGAATAAATTGTAATACATTGTTGGAAAACAGGATTAGGAACTGAATAAAAAGTATGTCTAATGTGAATAGGGAACGATGCTGTAGGGTTGCTTTCTGTAATTTGTCGTACGTATTCCTCTGACATCTTTGTCCTTTTTGCGATTTCTGTGATGATTTCTTGATCATAATAGGCAATATGTAGTTTTTCTGAAAGACGTCTACCAAGTTCACGTCCACCACTTCCAAATTCTCGCCCGATAGTAATGATTCGTTTCATAATTTTCTCCTTTCTATATATAAATTAATTATAGCCAAAATATGTGAAGTTACGTTTAACTAGTTATTGATTATTTCCATCGTTTTTAGAAAAATACATAACAGTTAAAACAATGCCAACTAAATTGCAAGCAATTGATAAGCCTAATAAAATGCCACTAGTAAAATCTTTAAAGTTACTAGTTTCGCCATTTTTTTAAAAAATAGACGCAAAAAATTTAGCACATTGCCTAAAACAATTAGTGAAATACCAGCTTTTAGTTTTTTAATGCTTACTCTCCTCTTTATATTTGCTTTATTTATAAACTTATATGTTATATAAATTATACCATCATTTTTGGCTTGTTTCTATATTTTATTTTAAAATATTTTATTTT
>UMGV01060423.1_pt1 | contig 12777 bp, 13 predicted proteins | sample 1965361 | NCBI WGS metagenome assembly UMGV01 (sample SAMEA4836081, study PRJEB28245) | human gut metagenome | biome: gut microbiome; material: fecal sample | place: Denmark | collected 2008
CTTTTTTATGAACTCATTCTAAATCCGAAACTTGAGTAACTTAATTGATAATAAACCAATAATAATAGGAAATGTAACCCAATAGTTATCCTTTAGGAACATCTTTATTTTTTCTTCATACCTTGAATAAAAGAAGCCCATCGGGAATGCCATGCACGTTAACCACCAATAAAAGGGCCAGTTTAATATATATCTTGTAACCACATAATAAATGAGCATTAACAATATTAGTATTACCCCCCCCATCCATTTTCTAGTCTCGTTATTGTATTTAAAAACAATATAGTATAATATATAAAAAAGGGAAAGGGCATATACATACCACGAATGTATGAGAGGCGTTTCTATCCCTGATGCAAGATCAATTAATATCTTTTCAAAACTGAAATCACCCAAAATGAAGAGCAATCCTTGATACAAGCACGTAGTAGCTAAAAGTGGCATCAGTAATTTTATAGATGCCTTGAGAATAAAATTCTGTAGATAGCTACCACCTTTTTTAGTAAATGAAAGCATTAACCCATATCCTGACATGAAAAAAAAACTGCTACTGCAGGAGTTGCCATATGAAACGGCATCAAAATCTTGGTCTGGGCTGATACTACAGTATCCAAATGACCTAAAACAACTAATATTGCCAGTATACCTCTGAGAGGAAGTGTGTGCGCTATGTCAAACAATGCATATTCCTCTTTTCTGTGAAATATGGCAATACAGCATAATAGCAACAACAAAAATAATGCGATAGTCATTTCACTTTAATATCCAAAAATCTGTTGATTTTCATGTACCTCTACCATAGCTCGTAGTACAAAATAATCAGTAGGGGTTGTTATTTTAATATTTTCCATTGGTCCTTGTACCAATCCTAATTTATAACCATAATGACTCATTAATGAACAAGAGTCAATAAATTCTGTTTTTCCTTCAGCTTGACTCCTTCGATGAGCCTCTAATATATCCTTTAGGTAGAAGCTTTGTGGGGCTCTTGCCATTAAACAATTACTTCGTTTAGGGATAGCAAGTGTTCCATCATGATTGTCTACAATAACAGTTTCTATAGCAGGTACTGTTGTAATACAGCTACCACATTCCTTTACTTTAGCTATATTATCTGTGATAGTTTCTTCTGTAATTAAAGGTCGCACTCCATCATGAATAAGCACAATAGATGTCTTTTCGTTTTTCTCCATAGCAAATTCCTCAGCTGCACACAGTCCGTTATATATACTTTCTTGTCCGCTATTTCCTCCTGGGACAATTCTAACAACTTTCGTTATTTCGAATTTACGAATCATCTTTTTCAAATAAGGAATCCATGACTCTATGCAAGCTACCACAATCCCATCTATTTGTGAGTGATTGTCAAACAATTCGATAGTATAAATGATTATAGGTTTCCCATTTAAATCCAAAAATTGTTTTGGCTTTGATTTGGTGTTCATTCGTGTTCCACACCCACCGGCAAAAATAACTCCTATATTCATTCTTCTGGCAATTTAAATTTGTAAATAAAATGTCTTTCTCTTTTTTCTACTGGCGGTACATCCATATAGTTTTTATACATAGATGTTAGGTAAGTTTCTAAATCATTAGGTAGATTGACTTCAAGCCCTTCAAATGTTCCCTTTCTTACTGGCAAATATACACTTGCAGGACGACATTCGCCCAAATAATGTTTCCTTCCCGTTGGTATAGTTATATATGGCGTCTTCTTGCTTTTAGCATTCAGTTGGTCAAACCACCATACCCATTTGCGATGTGGGATTATGCCAAAGAACTTTCCTAATAACATTCTATGTTTATATCTTTTTCGTCCTTCGTCTGTTTGAAGCATAAATTCTTTATACAACTTGCTCGGATATTCTACGTAAAGAACACATGAACATACTGCCTGTAGAAAATCTGAAAATAACGCTTTTACCTTTCTCTTGAACATATTGGCAGGAGCATAATCCATAGGAAATACATCTATAAAAATGCCCTTAGGACCAGGAGCATTCTCACATGTAATCTCCACATCATATGTTCCTTTACGATAAATCTTTAAGAAAGTATTCTTGCAGTCTTTTTCTTTGTTTGGAGTGTCATATTCATATTTATCTCCTAACAGATTGTTTGAAAGGAGAACAATAAGTTTCTCATAAGAATCTCGTGGCATCATTATGTCCAAGTCATCATCCCATGGGATATACCCTTGATGACGTACCGTACCCAAACAAGTGCCACCTCCCATCATGTATACCAGCCCATGCTCGTCACATAAATTAGAAATATCTTTATACATCTCCAAAAGTAATTTCTTCTGTGCTTCTGATTGCTCTTTAGGAAGTTCTTTTAAATAACCAGTTTTTATGGCTATTTCATTCATTATTTGTGTATCTGTCTTCATTTCGATTGCTGTTTTTGTTTTGTTTCTATTAAATTCTAAAGTACAAAGCCTAAACAACGAAAATATTCATCGTAAAACTTTATATGCAATTTTTAAAATCCAACTTGGTGAAATCATCAAAAGATACATTGCGTACGCATAGATGTATGCCATTATGCCATATCCCAAGTCTTTAGCTATTAATTTTCTCAATTCCAACTGACTTTTAGCAAATTCACGTCCATTTCTACGTTGCGTAAACATACTATCCGTCATACGGAAATTCAACACCACATCAGAAATATTTGCAATAACACACCCATGTTTAAATCCTTCGTGCCATAAACGAGTGTCTTCGTTGCGTACAAAATCGGTTGGATATTGCCAACCTGCTTTCTCAAAGAAACTACTACGAAACATTACGGTTGGATGTGCTAAGGGATTACGTTTTGCAAAGAACGCACGACATTCCTTGGGTGTACATGGATAACGAGTAATCTTACCTCTATCATTACCATTCTCATCTATTTCGTTAATGGCACCACCTAAGGCGTCAACGTCAGCGTTTTGTTCTAAATGGTCAATCTGAAGTTTAAATCGGTTTTGAATAGCTATATCATCAGAATCCATACGAGCTATGTAATCAAAATCACCTTCTTTACATTTTTCCAGTAGGTCATTTAAAATTGCAGCAAGCCCTTTGTTCTCCTTATTTTCTATAATTAAGACTCTGCTATCAGTTATAGAATATAAAACATTTCGTAAATCCTGGCCTATAGGACCATCAATTCCAATATAATAAGTAAAGCTGCTAAACGTTTGGCTTAAAATACTACCAATTGACTTTATCAGATATTCTGGTTTATCGTTTTTATATACAGATTGTATAACCGCTAATTTTGCCATATGTTAATCGTCTGTTTTATTAACAAAAGTAGATCCTCCGCATTTAACATAAATATTTCTCAGCGTATCGCGCATAAAATTAGGACAATGTCTATTTATCTCAGTTTTAAAGAACAATCTAATTTCATACCACCAACTTTGCACTTCGCGATTCCCTTTATAAATTCCAGGGTGCCATTTAAAATACCAGTTGGCCTTATGAAGTATTTTCCCTTTTCTCACCACATCCAGAATTTCATATTCCTTGTTCAAACAAACAAGACACTTAGCATTATATTCCATCGCACGCTTATGTAAATTCACCTCATAGTCCCATGGGGTACGTGGCTCTTTGACAGTATAAGCCAAAAAATCTTTAGTCCACAGACACGAGTAGAGGTTTACACTATACATGTGACTATTGTCTACGTTATACACCCCCTTAAAATCAGAGAGCTCATCACGAGTAGCCGACTTCGGGCGTTTAAAGAAACGAATATAATCATACCCTCCCTGTTCCATCAAATCTACATACTTTTCAATTCTTTCCGAACTAACAGGTTTAATCAGATAATAGTCGTCTAATGTAAGGAATACATATTTCGTCTTTACAAATTGCAAAGCATATTTTAAACGGTCTGTCCATTCGACATCGTCACCAGCGGCTATCACCGTTGCGTCTGGGAAAGTGCGTTCTGAATGTTTGTCAGTTACTATATATGTTTCAAAATCTCTATCAGGCCAATTTTTTCTAAACATTTTGAGGTTGCCTTCCCATAAATCGCTGAATTTATCACACGAAAAAATTAGGCAAGTTATTTTATCTTTAAGCATTTTCTTCTATTTTTTCATTGCACGTTTCACTACATTCTCAAATACCTCACAACTTTTCTCTAAGTTGTGGTGCTCTGCCGTCATTACAATCTGTTGGTCGTAATATCGTTTTTGCAACTCTTTATTGGACAGCATATCCTTTATAACCTCAACAAGATTTTCCTTTTGCGTACATACAAACGAAGCCTTTGTACTTTGCATATATTCAATAATACCACATTCTTGTGAACCATAGGTTAAAATGGTTGCACCACTTGCCAAAGCATCTGCAGCCTTTGTTGAAAGAGAGTAGCGTGAACAATCGATATCCTTAGGCAAAAATCCCTCAACGATAACAGTTATATCACTATTAGCCATTTTCTTCTGTACCTCTGAATATGGAATAGCACCGCCATATATTACATTAGGATTATCTTTGAACACACCATATATCTCTGGAATATTCTCCCCTGAATAAACCTCAAGTCTGTAATTAGGATTTAACTTTCCAAGAGCATATCCCACATCGTTAAGCGAATGATTGCGCCCCATACGAATATTTCCGAAGTATGTAATTAGTGGGCTCTCTGTATTGACATAACCAAACGGTTTACGTTTAGTGGTTGATGTTAAATATACGGTATCACCATCCAGTCCAAACTCAGTATTATATTTATCTCTAATCTTGTCACTAATGTAAATTGCGCTCCCCTTATACGCTAAAACCTTGCGGATTAAAGCCTTATAGGTAAGCTTATACCACCAATAAAATGGATCTAACGAAAAGTGAGTATTAAAATAATAATCGTCACCAATGGATGATACTATTGGTATATTGTAGCGTTGAGCAACATAAAATGCAATTTGTGGAATAAAGTAATCGTCAGAGAAACTCAAGAAGACACACTCAGGTTTAAAATCATCAAGCCACTTGTTCAGTTTTTCTGTACACCAAAGTGACTTACGCCAAAGCAACCCACGCAACAAATGGGTAAACGGACTGTGCTTTGCTCCCAAACGATACGCTTTGCCTGCCGACTTACTCTCATCAACACGTTTTTCTGACTCTGTTGATGTTGGAAGCTCATCATAGTTGTAAACAACGCCTGTTTCAACTTTTCTCCCTTTCCACCGTTGTAGCAAGCGGTAGTCTGTAATCTGAAATAGTGTTCCGCAATGTCCTTTAACTGGTGTTTTAGGATCAGAGAAAATCTGAGCAATGTTCTCTTTCTCCCAATTATGGAAATACGCCTCAAATGCTCTTGAGGAATCTTTTGTGTTGTAGGGTATCGTACCTACTATTAATAATCTTGGATGACTCATATTCTCATTTCCAATACAATATCTTATTTAACAATTTATTCGATTCTATAATTCTAATATATGTACAACTTAATATCACAGCTACAGCAAAGTTTAATGTAACCAATAACCAACCACAGCAAGAATCTAACGCTGGAGGATTTATTAATTTCAATAAGCAAAGCGAAAAACCATGTATTAAGTATACCTCCAAAGAATGTACTCCCACCCAGTTTAAGATTTTGTTGATTCTCGTTTGGCATACAACAGATAATTCAATATACTGTTGCTCTGTGCCATCTTTATAACCATTACTGTCAACGCTAAAGTTAGCAGGTAATTTATGGCTATTGCAAATATTCCCTCCATCGATGCAAACACTGGCTGATGAAGAGCTGGTACAAGATTCAGAAATAGGTAATGGGTGAGATACACTTCTAACGAGTGTACGCCTGTCCAATTGAGAACTTTGAAATTTCCCCCCCCCCATTATATTTATAAACAATCCGATTACAGCAATACAACCGAGTGATGATGTTATAAATCTACCAATAATCATCATCACATTATCGCCTCCTACAAAGAAATCAAAACGATTTATAGCAGCAAGCCACAATGCAAATGAAGCGACAATCATAATATTGATAAAACATTTACCATTAACTCTTGCTATCACCCAATTTTGTATTTGTCCATACATATATCCAAGAAGATATATTGGCAAATAGTAGAGTGTAAGTTTTATGGCTAAAAAATCTAACCCCATGATATAACCAATGACGGCAAGTCCTATCAATCCAATACCACAAAAAAACAAATGTGCAAACACATTCATTTTTCTTTCTTTAAACCACTTATTACTCAGTAAATCAGATATGCCATATATCATAGATATTGTCCAAATGGTCACCAAGAACCAATATCCATTATCCATGTGCCATAAAAGATTCTTAATGTTCAACATATTAGACTGACCAAATATTAATCCTCTTACAACAATAGTCCAAACGCCCCATGGCAATAAATAGGCAAGCGTACGTTTCTTTATAAACTTCCACAATCCACTACAATCCACAATTGGACGTGAATATCGAGTTACATAACCACTTATAACTATGAACAAAGGCATTTGCAATGTCCAAATCGCTTGAAAAAGCAAACTATTAGAATACTCTTTTACAGTACCAGATATTGTATGTCCAAGGACAACCAACAGCATTGCAAAACCACGGACTACATCTATTGTAATATTTCTATTATTCATACCTTATTAAAATTAAAAAGGCAAATCTGTTCCCAATTTATACGGTACCATATCCAATGTTTTTGGCACTAAACAAAAAATATAAAAGAACAACAACATACCTATATGAAAACTTATGTTACAAAATACTCGTGTTGATTTTGGTAGTATACTTATTGCGTTTGGTAAAGCATATAATAAAAAAATAGTATAGAACATTGTAGATCTTGATAACATTGAACCATTAAATGCTAAAGAAAAAATGACAGACACTATTACTAAAAAGGTAAGTTGATTAACGGATATCGCTTTTCTATTATCATACTTATATTGTCTGTGTTTATTTACATAACTAGAGTAAATCATAAATAATGCCATTGCAAATAGGAACACTAACATTCCCCCCATTGCTAATCTATCATCTACCCCATATTTAGACATATGGTTATTGCTATTTATTGCCATTATAAATCCAGTCAATCCTGGTGACACAGCGGTAATACCCAATAATATTATTATGTTTTTAGTATTATATTTCATTCTTACTATAAATGGAACAAGCATGAATATAATACTTGACCTATGAAACAAAAACGCCAGTATTGCAAATAAATAAAATATAATCAAATTCCTCTTGCCTTCTTTTAAAGCAAATGTGAATCCCATTAAACATATTGAAGTTGCCAAGCCTTGTCTAATTCCAGATAAATCAAATGTTAAAAATTGAAAGCATATAAATATAATGACAGAAAGTAAAGGATTGTCTGAATATTTTTTTATCGTATAATATACAGGATATAGCATAAAGAAATATGTTACACATAGGAATATCCTATTTGACATGCCAAGCAAAGAGCAGATTTTCATATATGCTACATAACCAGCTTCCATATATATCCATGTCGCATCCCATAATAAATATTGTGAAGACATTTCATAGGTTTCCATATACCCTGGGATATCGCGTCCAACAGAATAATCTCTTAATGCACAAACAAGGTATATGATAACAAAAGATACCATTAGGAATCTTTTGCTCGCTTTTTCAGATGTCCTATATGTGTTATTAGTGATAAAATAAGTAACATACACTAATAGCAACATGATTATGTAGATTTCCATTAGCTATTTAATAATTCGTTATACAGATTTAAATAATTCATAAAACATACATCCTTATCAAACATTGCCTTTGCTTTATTCAAACAATTATTTCTGAAATAACCTTTAATACGACAAACATCAATAATTGCATTTGATAATTCTTCAATATTACCTTGTTCTACAACACGACCAGTCATGTCATCAACAGACTCTGGACTTCCACCAGTTTTATAGGTAATGACAGGTGTTCCACATGAAATAGCTTCAAGATTAACGGTTGGATAATTATCACAGTATGTAGTATTTACAAAAACATCAGCTATCGTATAAAGTTCTGACAATTGATTAACATTATCAGTTCTACATATACCAACAATTCCATCTGGCAATTCCATTATCTGTTGTTCTGACAATCCTACCATTATTATGGCATAGTCATTACTTAAACGACTTCGCAATTTGTAAAAGTCAGGCAAGCCCTTGTACCCTGACCACGGTAATGCAACTCCTAACACTATTTTTTTCCTTTGTAAGCCATACTTTATATCTAATTTTTCATTATAAGTCGGTTTGAAAATATTCAAATCTATACCATTATGTAATGTCTTTATTCTCAAGTCTTTCAAAAAGGATTCTCTCAGTAAGTTCTCCAACCAATAGGAGACAGGAACGATTGTTAGTCTTTCTCCTAATTGAGTAATTAAACGTTTCTTTAAATTATAATTACTTTTTGACTTATCTATAAACCAGGATTTGGGATACTCATTCAAAAAATCACATTTATAGCAACCGTTTTTCCATTTTTCGCATCCATGCATAACGAAATGAGCACAATGTCCAGTAAAAGTCCAACAATCATGCAATGTCATAACAACTTTAATACATTGATTTTTGATTAAGTACTCAAACAATAATTTATAATTAACATAATGACCATGAAGTGTATGAATATGTACAATGTCGGGGTTGATCTCCTCTATTTTCCTTATTAGTCTTTCAGTTGCATGAGTAGAGTGCAACCCCTCACTGTCAGTCAATCGAGAAAGGATATTATGCGAAAGATAATCAAAACGGCCACCTGATATATTAAAACTATTAGGATACGTACTGCTACTATGACCATAAGCAATATAAGCTTCATGTCCATTTGATTTTAGTACATCGGCAATACCTGTACATATTCTCCCTGTACTACCACTTCCGCAAATAGAATTCAACAACAATACTTTCATTTGTCTTTTATTTCAAACCAATCATTCTTTATTATTGGGGCCAAGCTACATGGACCCTCATCGTATAATTCTGTATTTGAATGCCTCATAATACCGTTTACTAATTGTAATAATCTTTCAGCTGCAATTTTAGGATTCCAAATGTCTTTCATCGTTTCATAAGCATTTATTGAAACCTTAGATCGTAACTCATTATTCTCTATAAGCACTTTTACCTTTTGATAAGCTTTATCTATCAGGCCATCTTCATATATAGAACCATTCACTTTATCTTTTAATAAAAATGGTACCGCCCCAATGGCACTATTTGCCACTACAGCACAACCGCTATTCATAGCTTCATTCAAAACAGCGCCCCAACCTTCTTGACGATCCGAGGTAAACAAATATATAGAACTTTTCTCCATATACTCTCTTATCTTGTCTGGAGTCATTGAACTATGTAAAGTTACCTCTGAATCAAGTTTTTGCGATTTTATTAACTCTGCAATTTCTTCATACATATATCCAGACCCTATGATATCCATTTTAAAAGCAATGCCTTCATGCTTGAGTCTTTGGGCAACTGATACAGCGACCTCAGGATGTTTCCAATCAATAAGACGTCCACACCACAAAATGGAATTTGGAATCTTATTATTATACATGGACTCAAAATTATCATAAACCTTTACCTCAGGAAAATACCCCCAACGATATGACTTACCCACAAAAGTGTTTGTTCGAGCATAATCAAGAGGAGAAAAAGCACTTGCACATAAACGATAAACATTCGGATAGTGATATTGTGACATATAACGCAACCTATGCACCAATAGTGTCAACAGAGATGGTTCCCTTTTATATGGACGCTCACCATAAGTAAATGTAAGTTTACCTGCCCTTATACGTTTTTTTACCAAACGATAAGGTGCTGAACCTATAATAACAACGTCGGCCTCCATTACCATAGACAGAATATCTTCTTCATTTTTTTCTGTCAATTCAATAATATACGAAGCCTCTATCTTTGGCCACCCTAACTTTATCCTCTCCTCCGTGATAGGTTCTGTCGCTATAAATACATACTCCCCATTTGTCTTCTTATAGAGTTCTTCTGATAAGAAGTACTGATGGTGAGACATGTAATTTGATAAAAAAATCATATTTAATTAATGTAAAAAGGACTGAACAAATCTTGCATAAATTTTCTGACCAAGAAACCAAGCAATACTTATTTTGAAATTAGATAATGAGAAGAATCTTCCAAATATCTGCCTTTTTAATAAATATGGTAAAGATTCTTTTCTTCTGCCTTGAATCAAATAAGCATTAATGATATTTTCAAGCAAAGACTCTCTAATAATTTGCCGCTTCGCTTCATCAAACCTTGGAAAGAATTCTTTTATGTTTTCGTATAATTGAATTGCACCTAGTGGTTTATTAGGATTTGTAGATATTCTTTCTCCATCATGAATATTAATGCGCACTAAAACCTCAGGCACAAAATCATAATTAGGGTGTAACGCATAGATTTTTGCAAACATCCAATGTTCTTGTGACGAATACATATGTTCAAATCCTTTTGATTCAATGTAATAATCTCTACGAATCAAGGCCAATGAAGTTGTTGTTATATTATGACAAAGTTGATCAAAAAAAACATTGCCTTTCTTATTAGTTTGCTCTATATTCAGGATTGTACCATCTTGATTTACTATTTCTCCATAACAACCAACAACACTTAGTTCAGAATCTTCAGATTTTGAAAATATATTCACTTGTTTCTCTATCTTTGTTGGGTAGAACTGATCATCATCATCAAGGAAGTTTATAAAACGTCCCTTAGCCTTTGAAACTCCAAAATTTCGAGCAGCACACGCCCCAGAATTTTTAGACATCTTTAAATAATGAATTTTTACTTCATTAGAATATAGACTACTCATTAGCTTTTCTGTATTACTTCTATATTCAGTGTTAGGTTCATTATCATCTACTACAATAATTTCAATATTCTCATAAGTCTGCGCCAAAACACTATTAATGGCACGAGAAAGTAGTTCTGACCTTTTAAAGGTCGTTATTATCACAGATACAAGATCTTTCATATTTAATTATAATTTATTTTTAATTGTTGATATTATTTTTCTACGTTCCTCCTTAGTTAGACCAAAGATAAGCACCAAAAAAGTAGTTATCATTCCACATAAAATGATATTACATAATTTTATTATTGAATTATCACCACCTCCGATATAATTATATATAATAATTATTAGTGTCATTATTATAAAAATAATAAATGGTCTTGTATATGCCTCTTTAATATATTGTAAAACATCGTAGTTCATAATTTTCTTCAGTAGTACAAATTGTACTATTCTGTATACAATATCTGCGACAATTAGTAGAATTAGAATTACATAATAAGGAGCTCCCGTCATAAAAAGGAAATATGCTATAGGTAGTGACATTATAAAAATTATCCCCATTGAAACCTTAAATAATTTTATATTACCATTGGCATTAATAAAGGAAACCAATCCACTTGAAGTAAGCGAAACTAAAGAAAGAATAAGATTCATTTTTGTCAATAATAAAACGCCTTCTGGAACTTCACCTAACCAAATATGTAATACAAAATCCAACTCAATATAAAGAGGGAAAAGAATAATCTCAAACATAAGCAAATTAATGCGCCCCAATTTATTTACTAGGTATGAACTTCGTTGCAAATTTCCAGAACTGTAAGATTTTGTAATCTGTGGACTAGAGGCTCCTTCAAAATAGGATGTAAAAGTTAGAACATAGCTCGTAACATTTCTACTTATAGCATAGGCACCATTTACGGCTGTACCAAAGAAAGAATTTATTAACATATCACTACCCGAAGAGCGAGCCATAGTTGCTAAAGTAGCGAGCAGATTCCACCAACTAAATGCTAATACCTCCTTATAGTATATCCATTCTTTAACAAATCGCATTTTTATTATCCACGACCATTTTCTATATGACTCCCAATGATATACAATAAAATTACTTACGGTTGTCAGCACCATTATAATTGCATACATTCGAAGGGTATCTCCATTGTAATATTTTAAAAAGATAATAAATATCAGTCTAACTAAAATATTCGTTGTATCAACGAAAGCTAAAAAGCCGAACTTTTCCTTTGCCATAAACAAACTACTATATGGTGTGTTTATTATGCCAAGACACGAAGCAAAGATAGAGATTTGAAAAATAAATACCGCATCATCCAATCTACCATCATCTACCTTAAGGAAGGTATAAATATAATATAATCCACCAACTTCAGCAATAATAAAAACGATACAAGCCATAATAATATGAAGTAGCAGATTTACATTGAATGCTCTATTAACATCCCCTTTAGGTTTCCCCATTTCAACATTCAAGAATCTACCAGTTGCACTTCCTAAAGAGGTAGAAAGAAAAGAAAACATCGCTAGAATACCACCTACAACATTATATAATCCATAATCTGAAACTCCCAATATTTGCAAAACCAACCTTGAAATATAGAGTCCAACAACAATTGTTACAAAGAATCTTATGTACATATACATCGTATTCTTAGCTATTCTTTTGTTATTTGATGATATATTCGACATTTATAATATATATATATATGATTAAAAACTAACATCTATTGATATGTCCGAGACATTCTCTTTATATAGACTTTAAGCATATTGAGTTATTATAGATACTTAAAGTAATATACATAAAACAAATTTCCGTTTTGATTCTATAAGATTTTTTATAACTTTAATCTTCTGCTGTAACTATTCAGCGATAGGTGCATGACGAATCGTCAAACC
>UMGV01085146.1_pt1 | contig 12740 bp, 12 predicted proteins | sample 1965361 | NCBI WGS metagenome assembly UMGV01 (sample SAMEA4836081, study PRJEB28245) | human gut metagenome | biome: gut microbiome; material: fecal sample | place: Denmark | collected 2008
GGCGGCGGTTTTCGGCTCGTGCACATAAAACGGGCACGCGGCAAGTTCCGGGCGCGCCCACTTTTTCTTTCGGATTCTCAAAATTTTATCCTCATTTCTTTTCCGTTATTTTCGCTCTGCCTATTTTAACGCAGAAATGAAAAGTGTGCAAGTGCGATTCGGATTTTTCCCTGTTTTGCGCGCTTTTTTCTTCTTTTTCCATTGAAAGGCATCGGGCGTTTTGCTATAATAAGAAAAAGCGCAAACTTAGACTTACATATCACTTTATATGTCAAGGAGGAAAACGTGATGGACGAATTAAAAATGCAAAACGGTGCTTTAATTTTGGAGGGCGGCTCTCTGCGCTCGCTCTTTACCTCCGGCGTTTTGGACGTCTTCATGGAGCACAACTTATATTTCTCCGATGTGACCGGTGTGTCCGCAGGCTCCTTGACCGGCGTGAACTACGTTTCCCGCCAGCCGGGGCGTTCCGCAAAGCTTAACATCGACTACGTGAACGACAAGCGGTATCTTGGCGTAAATAATCTCATCTTGCACCACGAGATCTTTAACTTTGACTTTTTGTTTAACGATTTGTCACACAGCATTCTGCCGATGGATTTTGACACGTTTTATAAATCGCCGCAGCATTTTACCGCCGTGGCGACGAACCTAAGAACCGGCGAGGCGGAATACTTTGAAAAAAGTTCTTGTTCGGATATTTTGGCGGCTATTCGCGCCAGCAGCAGTATGCCGATGCTCTCGAAAGCCGTGAAGATGAACGGCGAGCTGTACCTGGACGGCGGCTGTGCCATGGCGATTCCGTACCAAAAGGCTATCGATAATGACTTTGAGAAGATCGTGCTGGTCTTAACGCGCCAACAGGGCTACCGCAAGCTTTACACAAAGCCCTCTATGCTGCATTTGTATGCGAAGTATTTCCGGCATTTCCCGAAGTTTTTGAGCGCGCTGTACGCCGTTCCGACGCGCTACGACGCCCAGCAAAGGGAGATCGACCGCTTAGAGAAAGAAGGCCGCATTTTCGTTATCCGCCCGCAGGGACCCGTGAACGTTTCGCACACGGAAAAGGACACGGCGAAATTAAAAGCGCTGTACGAGGAAGGCCGTCAGGAAGCCGCGCGCCGCATGGACGCACTGAAACGGTATTTGGAGGCGTAATTTGCAAAAGGCGCCGTCAAATTGACGATCGTAAAAGATTAAGCAAAACCCGCAGACTCAAAAAATCTGCGGGCTTTAAAGAAAAAGGACTCTGCAATTTGCAAAGTCCTTTCGTTTGGTCGAGGTGACAGGATTCGAACCTGCGGCATCTTGGTCCCAAACGGACCTATGAAGGCAATTTCCGCTAAAAATAGCTTTTTCCGCCCCTTTCCGCTCGGAAAACCGCGCTCTTCAGCACTCTTATCTCCACTGTTTCCGAGTGCTCCGAAACGGTAGGTGGTCTGTTGTGTGGTCATAAAAACACTCCCCGAACAAAAATCGTTCGGGGAGCGTTCGTTTGGTGGTTGTATAGTAACTCTAAACACCGAAAAAAGTCAAGTCTTTTAAGCCAAAATCTGCGATGCTGTAAACAAAGAAAAAGCGAGAGCATTATTAGATCACTCTCGCCTTTTTTATCATTTGATCTCTTGTCTTAGTAGAGCCACATCTTTTTGATGATCTTGCGGCTTGATCTGAGCCAATACTTTTTCTTCAACCGGTTGAGTCCAGTATATTTTCAAGGAGTTTCTTGCTCGTGTAATAGCGGTGTAGAAGATACTATGAGTAATCAACTCATCAATTTCATCAGTTATGATGATCTTGACATGATCATACTCAAGACCTTGGGCTTTATGAATAGATACTGCATAGGCAATTTGGAAAGGAACAATGGCTTTTGAAGGTCCTTCGTCATCTTCGTCTGTGGTCTTATTTTTATTAACGACAAAACGAATGATAGAGTTACCGTTAGCGGCAGTTCCAACTATGGTAAAATCCATATCCTTCATATCCATGTCTATGAGTGGTCGATCTATTTCTATATCAAACTGTATTCCTTCTGTAGCTTTCCCCTCGTTCAGTAAAAGAAAATCGACAATATGACCGGTCATATTGTTATGAATCACGGGAAGCTGTTCTTCTGTACGAGTGAAAAACTTGTCCGACGCATCGTTGAATAAGATAGGGTCGCCTACTTTATAACGTTGTATTCCTCGCCATATTGCCTTGCCTGTATTGCTTTCTTGTAGGAAATGGTTAATATTGTTTATGCCATACAGACCACCATAATTGAGACATAAAACGACCTCACCTTCTCTAGCCGGAGCAAAGATTGATTTGTCCAAATCGGTAGAGTAACCATAAGTTTGAAGAAGATAATAAATATCTCCATTCATTTTTCTGACATCGTTCCAAACATTCAATAGAGCACCGGATTCGCTTCTGTAAGGTGTTGTGAGTTCACATACTGCAGTTTGAGGAAGGAAGAACCGTACTGCATCAAACCAATTTCCGAATTCTATTGACTCAATCTGGTAGGTGTCGCCAACCAACACGAGCAACTCGAAGTTTGCTCGTTCAAGGACTTCTCTCATATCTTGATTGTTTACCGTACTACACTCATCAATTATTAGTATATCAAAGGTTGTCTTGCCCTTATATTTGTTGCTTGTGAACTTTGATATGGTCATAAAAGTACTGTTTGCAGATGCGGTAACTTTTCTTCTCATATTGTTTACAGCAGGATTGGTTTGAGCTAAATAAAGTCTTGATTTGCTCGCAAACATGTTCGATATATGATTAATCAAGTATGATTTTCCGGTACCGGCAGAGCCATATATGAGAGCAACTTTCGAGTGAGAAAACATGTTGAGTAGAGCAGCTTTTTTCTCATCACTATTGACTTGATTGGTTGTCTGCATCCAATAGTTTGCCATGTTGGTATAATTGCTATACCATTTTGGGTAAGATTCTTTATCGTCCTAATTATAGATACAGTATCTTCCTTGTAATGTTCAATGAAAAGATGATTATATTTTATAACCATTTTGCGAAGTTGTTGTTTCTCCGAATGGCATAGCCGCTGATTGTAAGTGGCAACCAGGGATTCCACATCATCAAAGTTGTCAAGCTTATATTTGCCATCCTCCGTTTTTTCGAGCGGCGTAAATAGAATGTTTTCTCTTTCTGTATTGTTTTGGACGACCCAAGCCAAAAGCTCGTGCTCACGTCCCTTTACATCAAGGCAATCAAACAAATCCGATAAGCTGGGAACGTGATTTTTTAATCCAGAACAGAAAGGCATCTCGTCAAAAGGGATACATTTGTTGTCCAAATAAAGATCAGAAAGATTGCTGTTTTTTCCTACATGTACGTATTTGTTTTCAAAACGATCATAGTACCAGATATCTTTATATTGCTTCCTAAGTACACGATTGGTTAGATGGTGCAACAAGTATCGCAGTATATTGCTTCCGGGTGCGTTTTGTTTTATTATATCGCGACATTTTTCAAGACAATCAAAAAAGTGGATGGCTTTTGTCGAAGGAACAAGTTGGCTTCTGAGTTTAGCAAAGGCCTCATCGGAGAACATTATTACTTCTGATAAGCTGAGGCCTGTTTTAGTAAGGAATTGACTGATATTGCGTTGTTCTGCTGAGCCGTAGTCTCTTAGTGAATTGTCAAGAATTCTATTGAAATTCTTTAACTCACAGGGGCGAATATTAACCTCCCAATCGACAATAACACGAATTGGCATACGCTGATCAAAAATCTCAATGCTATTGTCAGCTATAGCAAACTTGACCGCGTAGTAACTGGTAATTTCCATGTCTGTAAAAGCAATGATGCTGTCGGTTTTACTTGCGTTGTCATTTGCAGGGACAAATGCAACTTCGTAATATATTTTGTTATTGATGAAAAATGGTTTGATTTTTTGAACGTAAAACCTATCGTAACGGAATCCGCCATGAATAGGAGCATTATACCTATCAACTACGGTAGCAATTTTAGTATAGTATTCTGTGAGTTCATCATTAGTGTCTAAAGGGAATTGTTCTAGGTTTTCGAGTACCACCATAGAGTATTTGTCATATAGAAATTTCCTGATTCGGAACAAATATTCATAGTATCTTATCATGAGTCTCTCGGCATTGTGTTCTTTGAGCACACGATGAGATGATGATACTTGAAGGAAGTGGTGAAATCTAGATAAGTGTATTAACTTCGGCTCGTTTTTTACGTACTTAACCGCGGCTTTTAGATTCTCGTGAGTGTCTTCAATATCTCCACTGTTAGCATATTCTTTAAGAATGATGTGTTCTACAAAATGGCGCAAAGATTCCAAAACTTCTTGAGAAACCTCTCCGCGTGTTGATTCGCCCAAACGACTGATTTGGCGACAAATAATCTTGTTGCTTTCATAAATTGCCTCATCTACTTTTAACATTCCCGAAATCACGGTTTTGCACCTCCACCATTCTATGATCTTATATAAGATACAAGCTATGAGACTTTATTGATTTTCATATTTATTATATCATGATTTGCTTGATATTTCAATGTACTCTTAGACGGCGTTTGAAACACATTATAGTAAATAGAAAGAGTTTCATAGCACATAACGGATGAGAGGACAGATTTGTGGCTAAGAGCTGACAAATGCTGAAATCGCAGTATTATTATGCCGAAAGCAGTTGATATTCAGACCGAAATGTGGTATAATGACGAAAATGGTAAAATGCCAAATTTATAACTGCGTATGAGGTGTAATACAATGGCCGCGAGCTATAAAAAATTATTCAAGCTTTTAATCGACCGTGATATGAAAAAGAAAGAACTTGCTGAAAAAGCCGGCATCAGCATCGCTACCATCACCAAGATGGGTAAGGACGGCGCCGTTGTCAGCAGTGAGGTTCTTATCAAGATATGCTCGGCCCTTGGTTGCACTATGGATGATATAGTGGAGATAATTGAAAAATAAAAGAAAGATATTTTATAATATGTTATATGATGGGCTGTATGAGCAAATTATCAATAAGGGATTAGAAACAGAGCTTTCCACAACGGACAAGCTTTCTGCTACTGCGCCCATTGATAGTGCTGAGGCGTCCAAAGTGCTGGCAAAATATATTGCCGAAGTTGTAGAAAAAGGGCTTGATAATGTTGCTGACAATGGCGGTGACGTTAGCTCACAAGTAGCGCTTGCAAACCGTATTATTTCTACGATTATCACCGAAACAAAAGAAAACGAACTTGATGAAATGACGGTTGCAGAGCGGGCCGAGCAGCTACTCGCACTCTTTGACAAAAAGAACAGCATTTTATCCCTCGATGAAAAGGCAGCGATTATTCGTCCTGAAACATCTATTGCGCAAAGCTCGCTATTTACTGGTGCAATCCACGAGCCGCAGATGTTTACCGAGCTCAAGAAGGAAATTATATCCTGTAACCGTATTGATATGCTGGTATCCTTCATTAAATGGAGCGGACTGCGCTTAATAATGGATGAGCTTACAACCTTTACACAAAACGGCGGTGAACTCCGCATTATTACAACCTCTTATATGGGAGCGACCGATGTAAAGGCAATCGAAGAACTCCGCAAACTTCCTAACACAAAAATCAAGGTGAGTTATGACACCAAACGCACCCGACTTCATGCGAAAACGTATGTTTTCTATCGGGATACCGGTTTTACTACGACGCATGTTGGTTCGTCGAATCTATCTAATGCTGCCATTTCCAGCGGCCTTGAATGGAACGTAAAGGTTACAAAGAAGGACCTGCCGGAAACGATTGACAAAATTGAAGCCACCTTTGAAAGCTATTGGAATTCCAATGAATTTGAATATTACAACGAGGATCAAAAGGAGCGTTTAGCACGTGCACTAAAGTCCGAAAAATACTTTGACAGTAATAATGCCGAAGTGTATACGATGGATATCACTCCATATTCCTATCAGCAAGAAATTCTTGATAAGCTGGAAGCAGAGCGCAAGGTTCGTGGCTATCACAGAAACCTTGTTGTTGCCGCCACAGGTACCGGAAAGACGGTAATTTCTGCGCTTGATTACAAGCGTTTCCGCAAGCAAAACCCGGATAAGCCTTGCCGACTTTTGTTCGTGGCTCATCGTGAAGAAATTTTGAAACAAAGTATGTACACCTTTCGCGCAGTACTGAAAGATGCAAACTTTGGGGAGATGTTTGTAGGCAGCTATAAACCGGAAAGCATAGACAATCTTTTTATATCTATTCAAACTTTCAACTCGCAGAGCTTTACCGAAAAAACAACGTCAGATTTTTATGATTATATTATTGTGGACGAGTTCCACCATGCTGCCGCACATACATATCAAAAGCTCTTATCCTATTATAATCCGCAGATTCTTCTCGGTTTGACGGCAACGCCCGAGCGTATGGACGGAAAGAGCATTTTGCCGTATTTTAGTAATCGTATTGCTGCCGAAATTCGTTTGCCCGAAGCTATTGACCGTAAGCTCCTGTGTCCGTTTCAATATTTTGGCGTAACAGATACGGTTGATCTGAATCACTTAAAATGGGCAGCCGGAGGTTATGATAAAGGCGAACTTTCGCGAATTTATACACTCAGCGGTATGACGGCAAACCGTCGCGCCGACTTGGTGGTTTCTTCATTGCTCAAATATGTTACCGATATTGATGATGTAAAGGGGCTTGGATTTTGCGTAACGGTTGAACACGCAAAGTTTATGTCTGATTATTTTAATGCCCGCGGAATTCCGTCGATGTTTCTGACCGGACATTCGCCGGACGAAGAAAGAAAAGAAGCAAAGGCCAGACTTGTAAAAGGCGAAGTGCGGTTTATCTTCGTTGTTGATATCTACAACGAAGGTGTGGACATCCCTGAAGTCAACACGGTTTTATTCTTGCGCCCAACAGAATCTTTGACAATGTTTTTACAGCAGCTTGGACGTGGACTGCGTTTATCCGAGGATAAAGAGTGCCTGACTGTACTTGATTTTATCGGACAGGCAAACAAAAAGTATAATTTTGAAGATAAGTTTGCAGCTCTACTTTCCAACACCACACGAGGCGTAACACGTGAAATTAAGGATGGGTTTATTTCACTCCCAAAGGGATGCTATATTCAGCTCGAAAAGAAGGCAGCAAGATATATTCTTGATAACATTCGCGCATCTTATGGGAACAGCGCCGGCCTTGTTGCACGTATAGCAACCTTTGAAGAAGATACCGGCCTAAAACTTACTCTCGAAAACTTTCTTGACCACTATCGTTTGGATCCTCGCTCAATCTATAAATTTGCTTCCTTTTCTCGTCTGTGTGCGCGTGCAGATATAATTGATGATTTCGAGGAACCGATCGAAGAGGTAATGTCAAAAGCACTCAGCCGTTTTGCTTTGGTTGATTCAAGACGTTGGATTGTGTTTATGCTACGTGTTTTGGAAAATATCGACCATTTCGACCTTATGAGACTTTCGAATATAGAAAAACGCATGCTTCAGATGTTCTATATTACAATGTGGGGAAAAGCGATTGAGGATTGGAACGCGGACGAAGTATTCGAAAACTTCAAAATTCTTTCGAATAGCCCGATAATGCTTTCCGAGCTGATTGCACTGCTCAAATATAACTACAATCGCATTGATTTTATTGATGAGCCTGTCAGCCTCGGATTTGATTGTCCGCTGGATCTGCATTGTACATATACGCGCGATCAACTGCTTGTTGCAATGGATTTTATGAAGCCAAACACTGTTCGCGAAGGTGTAAAATGGTTACCAGACAAGAAAATTGATGTGTTCTTTATTACATTGAACAAGTCGGATAAAGACTACTCGCCGACGACCATGTATCAGGATTATTCTATCAACGAAACACTGTTCCATTTGCAAAGTCAAAGCACGACCAATGCAGAAGGAAAAGTCGGTCAGCGGTATATCAATCATCGCAAAAACGGCAGCAAGGTTCTCTTGTTTGTGCGCGAATTTAAGAATGATGTTTACGGCAATACTGCACCGTACACTTATCTTGGTACTGCAAATTATGTTTCACATAACGGTTCAAGACCGATGAATATTACATGGAGACTAGATGCCCCCATTCCGGCAAAATACCTGAAGAAAACAAACAAATTGGTGGTTGGATAATATGGTTAAAAGTCAGTTGAATCTGACATACGCACTAAAAGATGGCATAATCACCAGCATTTCAAACGTTGAAAGCGGATTAAAATGTGGGTGTGTATGTCCAGCGTGCGATATGCCACTTGTCGCCAAGAAGGGCGAAAAGATGATGCATCACTTTGCGCATCATGCAGGGCATAACTGTGAATACGGATATGAATCTTCCCTTCATTTAGCTGCCAAGGATATTCTATCTAAAGCAAAAAAGATTGTAATACCTCCAGTATATGTTAAATTCCCGGATTCCTATAAAAAGGATGAACTAGTTTGTGAAGAAAGAGAAATAAATATTGATAGAGTTGAATTAGAAAAACGCTATAATGATATTATCCCGGACATTGTTATATATGCTGGAGGTAGACAGTTTTTTGTCGAAATATTTGTTACACACTGTATTGATGATGTAAAACTTGAAAAGCTTAAAAAAGCAAACATTTCTACCATTGAAATTGATTTAAGCAAAAAGAATGAGACAATTACTACAGAAGAACTGACAGAACTATTATTAAGCAATAGCAACGAGAAAAAATGGAAATATAATGTTATAGCTCAAAGCTATTTGCAAAAATTCTACAAGGTTTCTGATAAACGAAAGTTAGTGTCTAGAGGATTTGCGGTACACGTTGATAATTGCCCAATAAAATCTCGTGTATGGAAAGGCAAACCTTATGCAAACTTTGTGGATGATTGCTTGTATTGCGAATATTGCATTTTATCAAAAAAAGATGATGAAATGCTTTGTTCAGGAAGGCTTCGCATCGCATCAATAGCGGATTTTGACATTCCTGAAAATCAACGAATTAGAGAAAGCGATAAAAGATTTGACGATTTAAAAGAAAATGCGTTTATTGAAGGAATCTGTCCAAACTGTGGGGGCAAATTAGTAGAACGGCAAAGCAGATACGGAACCTTTTGGGGGTGCAGTAATTATCCTCACTGTAGATTTACAGCATCTCCGGACCCACAAACAGGAGAAATTAAAATGAAAGCATAATTTTTGATCAAAATGGAGTGCTAAAAATGACTGAAGTAGTAGCGGCACTTATATGGCAGGAGAATAAATTTATGATCTGCCAACGTCCGTCGCACAAGGCAAGGGGACTTTTGTGGGAATTTGTTGGCGGTAAGGTAGAACCGGGAGAGACAAAAGAACAGGCGCTTATCCGTGAGTGTCAGGAAGAACTTGCCGTTACCTTGTCGGTGGGCAATGTGTTTATGGATGTTGTTCATGAGTATCCCGATATCACCGTTCACCTAACCTTGTTCAACGCAAAAATCGCCGAAGGTTTGCCGCAGAAGTTAGAACATAACGATATCAAGTGGATTGCGCCGAGCGAGATTTTTAACTATGATTTCTGCCCGGCAGACAAAGAAATATTAAAAAGAATCCTTGAGGTTTACAATGGTTAAAGAGGTAATACACGATCCGATTTTTCTTGGCGTGAAGTCGGAAAAGGCGACAAAAGAAGAATCGCAGGTGGTACAGTACTTGCTGGATACGTTGATTGCCAACAAGGACAGTTGTGTTGGTATGGTAGCAAATATAATTGGCGTACGTAAGCGGGTTATTGTGTTTGGTAATGAAGGTACATATATGACTATGTTCAATCCTGAGATTATCAAAAAGTCATGATCGTATGATGCCGAAGAGGTTGTCTTTCTTTGTTGGGCACCACACGAAAATGCAAACGCTATCAGACCATTAAAGTGCAGCGAAAAACCGCCGAATTCCAAACTCGAATCAAAGCTTTTACAGGCTGGACGGCGCAAATCATTCAGCACGAAATAGATCATTGCAATGGCGTTTTTTATATAAAGAAAAAAGAAAACATTAATGAAATAATCTTGAAACAGGTCAAAGAGATATGATTACAAGGAGGTTTTTCAATGAGTGATCTTGCGTTATTTGAAAGAAATTTTATAGAACGAACATATCCTAATATTGTTTCCGATATGTCGATTGCTTTTGCTGAATTGGTTGCCAATTCTTGGGATGCAGGCGCTACTCGTGTCGATATAACAATTCCGCAAAAACAAGGTCAGCAGATCATTATTGAGGATAATGGTAGTGGCATGACTGACGAAGAATTTCGTAGTCGGTGGATGGTTATAGCATATAATCGCGTAGATCATCAAGGCGAACATATCGATTTTCTTGCCGCAGATAACACGAAGATTAGAAGAATAGCATATGGTAGAAACGGTGTGGGAAGACATTCTCTCGTTTGCTTTGATGAATATTATGCCATAGAAACTTGGAAAGAAGGATGCTTAAATAGGTATGAAATAGCAGTTTCTGGTGGCAATTCTGCATTCTCTATTGAAAAACATACCCAAAAGCCTAAATCTGGAAGCGGCACAAAAATAATGGTAAACGCTATAAAGCATTTCCCAGATCCCGCTGCGATTAGCAGGACGCTAGGATATAAATTTATGTTTGATCCACAGTTTGAGGTATATGTTAATGGTGCAAAAGTGGAATGCAAAAGTGGAATATCATAGCACATTACGACCGGATAAAGAAACTACTTTGTCTACGCAGTACGGCGAATTGAGTGCGGCAATATATAGGATTCCCGATGGAGAAAAGTCTACATCCAATAATGGTATCGCCATATGGGTGAACGGGAGACTTGTTGGAAAACCTTCTTGGACTGTTGGCGATTATAAAATCGAAGATGCTAGAAGGAAATTTGCCATTAAACATGTGGTTATAGTAAAAGCTGACTTTTTAATTGATGAAATCTCATACGACTGGACGAGTTTTAGAAAAACAGAAAAAGTTCAGGAAGCAAATAAAGTGCTGACTGCATACCTTCGTAAGTATCGAATTGAGTATTATAGAGGTAAAACCACAGAAGTGCGTGATGAAGCGGTCAGGACGAATAAAGAAGTAATTCGAACTCTTTCAATTCCTGCAGTGTATAGCCTTAAGCAGTTCTTCGATACTTATCTTGAACAAAGACCTGAGGTCGAAGCAGATGAACTTAATATTATCGTATCATCTCTCGTGAATGTTTTAAGTAACGAAAGAGGATTATCTTTGTTAGCAAAGCTGTCAGTGATGTCAGATGCTTCTCTTTCCGACTTGGATAAGATACTGGATGAATGGTCAGTTTCTGATATTAAAACCGTTTTAGATGAAATCAATTCGCGGATAGCGGTAATTGATGCGATTCAGAAGTTATGCTCGGATCCCCGGACTGACGAGTTGCATGTGTTGCATCCGTTGATATCTCAGGCGCGTTGGTTATTTGGGATTGAGTATGATAATCCCAACTATACATTTAACCGTAGGCTTTCAACAGTAGTGAAAGAATTACTTGATGGTGAATTAAAAGAGGAGACAACCATCAATTGGAATAAACGTCCTGATTTGGTCTTTGCCTCCGATCATACAGTTTCTGCAACTTGTACAGAGGAAATCGATGATAATGGAATTTCTTGTGTAGATAAAATCCTAATTATCGAATTGAAAAAAGGCGGTTTTCAAATTGGTAAGTCTGAGATTTATCAAGCAGAAGGCTATGTGGAAAGCATATATAAAGGCAATAAATTGAATGCCAAACCGCGAATCAAGGCATATGTGATTGGTGATTCGGTCGATTCGTCAACCAGTATTCACAAGACACAAGAAGATTTTGGAGAAGTATTTGCGTATACCTATGACCAGCTAGTTAGAACTGCTGAAAAGAGACTGTTTCATTTAAAGGCAAAATTAGAAGAGCACTATAACCAGTTTAATAGTGAAGATTATGTTAATACAATTCTGAATGAACCGGAGCAATTGAGGCTAAACAATTTATAAAAATTTCTTCGATTTTCTCTGGACTTTCACAAACCTTTGTGGTATATGTTTGTACTGCAAAGGAGGGGCGGATATGGCACAGATGAGTTTAGAAGAATTGTACCGCGGAGAAGGTGCGGGAGAAAAGTACGGTATCTTGGGAGAAGTTATGAAAGACTTTCTCCAAAATGGGCGTCCGTCGGAATACGACGAGCGTACTTGGCTTGAAATGCTGCTTGTCAAGCACGCGCTGATTGCGGCAGAGAAAATGAAAAATGAGGGCGACACGGTGTCGGGTATGACCGATGACATGTCGTCCTCTTCTTATGTGAGGTGGGATGAGCATGACAACACTTGAAGATCTGTACTACGGCAATATCGTTCCGCACGAACACAGTTTTAAGCGCGGGAGTGCTTACAGTGAAGTGTTGAACTATGTTATTCGGCATCAGGATAGTTTGATACTGACGCTCACGGTTCAGCAGAAAGAAATCTTTGAAAAGCTCAAAGACTGCGAGGCGGAACTGCACGGTATAAATGAGTGTGAAGCGTTTATCAGCGGCTTTAAGCTCGCGGCGAGAATTATGACCGAAGTGTTGTACGAGCCGTCAGAGAATTGAATTTGCAGAAACAAGGCCGAGCCGATTTCGCGGTTTGGCCTTGCGATTTTCAGTTCGACCCAGCACGGTTAAAATCTGCACCGCAGAAAACAAAGAAAACAGTATTCCCGAAAAAGTGCCGGAATATACACTACGAAAGTGAAAAACTTGACAAAATTTTTCCGGTATGTTATA
>UMGV01071427.1_pt1 | contig 12735 bp, 19 predicted proteins | sample 1965361 | NCBI WGS metagenome assembly UMGV01 (sample SAMEA4836081, study PRJEB28245) | human gut metagenome | biome: gut microbiome; material: fecal sample | place: Denmark | collected 2008
TCACTTTCTTGTTCGACACACCTCGCGGTGTGAAGGGGCCATCATAGACCCAGTTATTCTTCTCGGACGTACAAATGGATGACTTGGCGTCTCTTTCTGTCCGCAACTCGGACAAACATCACCAATGATGCCATTGTAACCGCAGTTAGTACATGTGTCAATCTTATGATTGAAACTGAAGTATCCTGCGCCTGCGTCATGCATGATGTTTATCAAAGTATGCAGGGCATCGAGATTCTGCCTCGGGTCACCCTCACATTCGACGTATGCTATATGCTTTTGTTTCAACTCTTTCGAGCATGTGTCGGACTATCTCTTCTCAGCTATGTAGCTGAGCAAGGCACTACGGAAGGTATCTTTGTCCTTCCTCTCTATCTGAGCACGTCTGTTTGTTGTCATGTTTGCTGCAGATATTTTAGTCTCTACACCTTTAGAAGACCATATAATCATATGTATCCTTCTACTTGGCACGGTATCGGCTGCTATCCATTGCTGGACCGTAGCGTTTCTTAGTCAGCGTATTCGTCTGTGCTTATCTAACTGATACCGTTAGCGCAGCTTATGCTGCACACCGCTTTGATTTGCGTTCACCTTGTTTAAAGCGAGCCATATAACAACCCGCGTTTGTCAACTCATGATACGGTGCTTCCAAGCGAATCTTCTCAGAAGCTCTGATCTTCCTCCATACAGGCACGTGGTTACTGTTGGTATAATAGTCCTTGTCTGTCACGCCAGGTATCACACCGAACTCAGCGCGATCCTTGCGAAGCATCTTGCCTGCCACGCTCTCTGCAGGTGTAGCAATGAGTGACCAGTTCATGTGCTGCTCCTCAGTGAGCTTGTCGGCATAGTCCCTCATATGCTTCACGATGCGCAGACCCAACTGCTGGTATTGTTCGCCTTCGGTGTGGTCGTGTCCAGTCAGAGCCACCAATGCTTCCGCTAAGCCGACAAACCCAAACGACAGCGTACCGTTCTCGATGGCCTTGCGTATGGTGTCATCAGGACTGAGATGTTCGGATCCCATGTAAGCTCCCTGCTTCATGACATACGGCAGATTATACACCTTGCGGTTGCACTGGATCTTGTACCTGTGCTCCAACTGTCTGCGTGCAATGTCAAGGTACTTGTCGAGCTTCTTGAAGAAGATCTCGATGCGCTCCTCTTCACTGGTTCCTTCTCTGGATGCCTCTATGGCATACCTTGGAAGGTTCAGCGTCGTGAAGCTGAGGTTGCCTCTGTCTGTGACGATCTCAGGACCGTTGACGTTGGATATGGCACGTGTACGACAGTTGTGACTGATGACGTCGTCCAGCACGAACATATCTGAGTAAGTCTCAATGTCGTATCCGTATCCTGTGTAAGAGCTGTCTCTGATGTCCAGTACCTGCGTGCACCCATCATACGTACGCAGGCTGTCGCCAGCCACACCGTATTGAATGTCGCATACCTGTGTTCTGCCTTTTTTCACAAGAGCCAGAGGATGATCGCTGGTGAGCGTCAGAACTTTACGTACAGGCTTCTCTGTACTTGTGTAGCTTCCGTCTTCAGTTCCGTACACATACACGTCTTTCCACGTGTGCCCCTGTGCAGGTTTGCTGCAGCGCATGATCTTTCTCACTCGTGTCAGTTTTCTGGCGCGGTAATCCATGGAATCCTTGTCGGGCTCTCTTCCATAGATAGCAACCACGCGAACGTTATCGGCTTCCAGATCGACGTACTCTGTAGTATCATCGAACTTACGTACAACGCCTCCGAGTTTTACAACTGCGTACCAGAGGTCTTCGAAGGTCATCTGATACATGGCAAAATCCTTCTGGTCACTCGGATATCCCTCCATTGGGATGTCGGGATCTTGCAGCAGTACCTTATGCTTGCCAGCTGCCATACCCATGTAAGCAACTTCTGTCTCCGGATGTCCCTCTTTGTAGTACTTGAGGTTGTACGGAGCGTCGAGGTTGCTGTAGTTGGGGAACATGCGCTTGGCGGTCACACGCTCTGAGTACAGACGCAAATCATAGTTCGGGTCTTGTGGACTATATGTTACTCCTTCCTTCAACTTAAAGATTACGATTGGGAACAACGACGTTACACCCTTTCCGATGCCGTCGTCGATAGCCTTAAGCAGCGCCTTTGTAGCAAGGCGACCGCCAGGCTTCACACATGTTCCCAGATTAATGGACGAAAACACGACTTGTCCTCCACTGTCTTGATGTGTACACACCAAGGTTCTGTTCAACGGTACTCGTTACGTACCGCCAGGTTTCTCTTTCGAGACCACTCTTCATGTTTCCATGAAGCACTGACTATATCATTTGGTTGTTCCCAACCAAGAGTGCTTCCCCTTCACTTGTCGGGTACTCCCATTCCTTATGGGATAGTCGATGAACCTTTCTTGTACCGGGTAGCTCTCGATACAAGGCTCGGCTGCTGATTGCCTTCGGCATGACCCGTTAAGGTGTCCCAGCAATTCACTTTCTTGTTCGACACACCTCGCGGTGTGAAGGGGCCAATCAGGCCCTGCTGGCTAAGGAATTCAAGTTATACACCATGGCTTGTGCAGCCTGGTACGTCTCAGCTTCGACGTCACGCTTGGCCCACTTGTAGGCCTTGTATAAGTCGTCGTTCTCGAACACAGGTGTGTGTTCCTGGTACCCGTTTTCCTTGACCCACAGCTCCTGCATGTTCGCAGGCGCAAAGGCCATGTTCTCGAGATGCTTCTTCAGCGCCTTCTTAAAGCTCTTCTCAACATAGGGTTCCATGTAGAAGTCCCATGCCGGAATGCTCTCGCCGCCGAACAGGTCCGTCTGCCCGCTCTGCAGAATAACACAAGTCAGCGCCATTGCTGATGTGATGCTCTGAGGCTCCCCTATATAGGCGTTGCCTGTGGAGAAACCTTTCTTAAACATCTTACCGAGGTCATGCTGCATACAGTTGAGACTGAGACCATAATAGTCTGCATCGTGATAATGCAAATATCCGTTCGTATGCGCTTCTACGAATTCAGACGGAATCAGACACCTGGTATAATAGTCCTTGCTTGCCTCCGAGCCGATTCTGTAGAAGGCTCCAGATACTGAGGACGCATTGATGTTCGCATTTTCTTTGTGCGAGCTGCCGTCGTCCTGCTTCTCTGTGAAGAAGCTGTCGATGATCTTCATCAGGTGCGTGCGGGCCTCACGTATATCCGTACGCGCCGCTCTGTACTTGATGTAGGCTTTGGCTTCCTCTATCAGATCTGCATCCATCAGACCCTTCTCGACCCTGTCCTGGATGCTTTCTATGCTGGCACCGTCTTCTGTGCTCTGTGCGATCTGCTCTGACAGCTGCACAGCTTTCTGTGCGAGGTCACCTGTCAGCCCTTTGTGCACAGCTACCATTGCTGCTTCGATTGCTGCTTTGATTTTGGCGGCATCGAACGCTTCTGTGCGTCCGTCTCTTTTGACAATAGTCTTTGTCATAATACCTCTTTTGTTGCTGCCGGTCTTATTGGCCGGTAACAAATGCTGTAGCGTACTAAAGAGCAGGGACACCGGACTTGTATCCGATGCCCCTGCAGGAATTGTGCACTTATACGTGTGCACAGTGAATCTCTACGACTGGTGCTGTTAAGCTTCGGCGACTTCTGCTGTGTCGATCACTTCGACAACATTCAGATTGACCCAGAACAGAATGTCGTTCTGCTTCCCGAATTCAAGATACACACTGTCCTCTTCCAGTTGCTTGTCAAGATACTGCTGAGTCAGCTCGACATTGAAGCGCCGTCTGCCCTCCAGTTTCTTGAAGCTGCCTGATTCCAATGTACGCGCAGCCTTTGCCAGCAGCCAATTTGCAGCTACATAGGTATCACTGACGAATACAGTCTCGGAAGCTTCATTTTCCTTTGGTCTGCCGATTGCGATTTCTATTACTGTCATTACTTTCCTTTCCGAAGACGCTGTACAGCAGCGACTCCTGTTTGTCCATGTTGAACGTGATCGCTCTCGCGTACGCGCGTGCGCGACGACCGGAGACATATGCTCTGCGTGCGTTGCTGTCGTTGGCGAGCGCCTCCTCCACTCTCCTTCTCTCCGGGTTAGTGGACGGGCTGAGTGCTTTGGTTGCCACAGCACTGACAGGTACCTTCATACCAAACAGCTGCTCGATTGCGTCAGCTGCGAAAGTCGACCAGCCTGCTGTGTGGTTGCCTTTCATGTGCATCTTGCGTGCGTCCAGAGCGACTTCGGTTCTGTCCTTGATGTACTGTACAAGTTCCTTCTCAGGAAGGTACACACGGCCTCTGTAGGCTCTCTTGTTGTTGGCGAAGTACTCGAAATCTGTCTTGGACACTATCACAGGGCGGCCAATGTTAGCACCGGGATAGTAGTTGGCCCCGTAGACGCACGTGACGTCTCTCTGGGCGAACCAGCGCTGTCCATCCTTACGGAAGAACTGGAGGTTGTAGGAGGTTGCGGATGCGAGAGTGATTGCGGTTGTTTTCGTGTTTTTCATTCTTTCTTCTTTCTTTGTTTTAGTGGCAACGCTTGCCGTTGTGTTTGTTGTGAATAGTTTCCTTACTGCTCTGATTAGGTTGATTGTGATACGTTTGATGAGTCGTTTGATTGCCTGCAACATAGGCTGTGTCCTTTATTTTGTGCTCTTTCCCTCCATGTAGTTGATGAACTGTTCTATTGTGTCTTCGGCCAAGAGTGATCGGAGAAGAATTCGTGTCAACTCGGCGTACCACTTATCCTGGGTGATCTTGTCGACATACCCGCTCATATCTTTATGTCTGAGCCTGTAATTGATTGCTCTCTGCAGCCCATTCATTGCGCAAATAAACTTGCAGCTGTCATAGTATACTGAAGCATATAGGCGTCGTTGGTACTTCGTACAGCTTTCTGCATGCTCGTCACACTTGGAATCGCGAGTTCTATAGTCACGCTTGATGTCTGTATGTTCCTTGATTGAGAGTGCAAGAAACCTACGCACCTGAGCCACTACCGGTACGCCGACTTTATGCTTCATTTCGGGCCTCTTTCATAATGTCATCCATGATATCATCAAGATCCTCACTGTCAGGCATACTGTATGCGCTGTCTACAAGCAGCTGACCTGAGACAGAGTCAGATATCATGCCGTCTATTTCTGACACATCTGCAGGGTCTTCAAACCGATAGCCGCACTCGGGACATTCAATGTCATCGCGCTCAACGGTGCTTCCACATTCGGGACAGCTATATGTGTAGTCGGGATTCTCGCAGTTATCGAAATAGTCGTCAATGGTCAGCATATTCTTTTCCTTTCTTTGTGTTTTGTTGTGAGTCTGTCAATGTATTCAAAGTTGACTGTACCGCTGCTGTGTACAATTTACGGATATCACTGGGCAGATCTTCCTGGACAAACTTGCTGTTTACCACTTCAGGCAGTACCTTTATCAGCACAAGCTCTTTCGTTGTAGGCAGCATAATCTTGCCGACAGCCAGCATACATACAATACCAAGCAGACATGCAACGCACTTAACAGCTGTAAGTATCTGTTTACGCTCGGTACTTGTATCACTGTCAGGTTCGAACCACGACCTTACGTCATCATCCCAGGGGCTGCTAAAGCACATAGCTAAGATAATGATACAACCTATTGCTGATGCGATACCAAGCACGATAAGACTTGCTGTCAGCATGTCATGTATGCTGTCGCATCTGAAAATCCAATAAAGTTCACTTGCTGTTATCATTTTGTCCTCCTTTCTTTAAACAAGTTCCTCTTCCTTGATGCCTGATATTTCCTCGAATATCTTGGCATCGAAATTCGGCAGCGCCTTCAGTCTCTTAAGTTGTTCAGGCCAATCCGGGAGTCGCTTTGCCTCCTCGAAGGACTTCCTGAAGGCTTCCTTGTAGTCGTACCTCTTTAGGTAACCGCCTGTAATAGCATACTCAGGATGCTGCTCTTTCTCCACCTGTGACATGTCGCGGGCAGGAACCCACTCTGTCAGAACAAAGAACATGAATGACGGAAACTCAGTACTTTCCAACACTGACTTTTTAACTTGTTTGTTGAAGATAAATGTATATTTCTGTGCCGGAGTGTTTAAGTGTCCGCTGTTCCAGTCACCGCTATTCCAGTTGCCGCTGTTATTGTTGCCGTTGTTAAGGTTGCCGCTGTTCCAGTCGCCTGTATTATAGGCGCCGCTGTTACGGTAACCGCTGTTATTGTTGCCGTTGTTAAGGTTGCCGCTGTTCCAGTCGCCTGTATTATAGGCGCCGCTGTTATAGTTGCCGCTATTCCAGTTGCCGCTATTACAGTCGCCGGAGTTACGGTTGCCGGTGTTATTGTTGCCGTTGTTAAGGTTGCCGCTATTACAGTCACCGCTATTCCAGTTGCCGGTGTTATCGTTGCCGGTGTTACCGTAACCGCTGTTACCGTAGCCGCTGTTGCACAGAAACAACACATCGCCCCATGCAAGTTCTCTGACTACCTTGATGTTTGAGGCGCAGAGCTTGTTACCTCTGTCTTCGTACTCGACTTTACCCCAGACCAGCACCTCAGCTACTCTGGTTTTAGTTTTGTTGAATGGGTAAAAGTAGAAGCAGTCGGTCAGCTTTGGGCAGGCATGGAAACCCGACTCACACAGCTCAAGCTTGCCTATATGGTGGTATTCCTTCCCGACTTCATATTGGAAGCCTTTGCAGGTAAGGTCACTGTTAAAGGCTTTATAGGCCTTGATTGCGTTCTTCTTCAGCACTTTTTCTGTTTTCATTTCGTTTGTCCTTATGCCGGGCACATAAGTACCCGGCTGAATGTTTTAATTGTCTGTATCCAGCAGTGAGTCTTCCTGTATAGATTGTATCTCTTTGCGCACGCTGTTGAGCTGTGCGCTGAGGAAGGTCTCAACGGAACGCAGATACGCAAGTTTCTTTATGTATGTGAATGGCAGGTTGCTTATACCTGCACTTATATCAGTCGGTTGGACAGATAACATCGCAGCCTTGATGTCACTTAGCACGTCTTGCGACCTTGGCTGCGTTTCCTGTTTCACCGACTTTTCGCCCACCACACGACCTGACATTCCGGGTTTGCCGACTACCGCAAAATCACGATGTCGGTCAAACATACCTGTCGGCCTCGTCGAACTGCTTCTGCAAGTTGTTGTCGACGACGTGATTGATCTGCTCAGGCATCAGCTTGTACAGTTCCTGCATCAGCAGGATCATCTCTCTGGACGCACGTCTGTGGTAGCGCTTGCTGAGCACGTCTAACCACCATGACCATTGGGCAGTGACTACGACACGTGTAGCTGTTCCGAGAGGAAGCACTTTTCTTGCATCGTCTGCAGAGTACCCCGAATCAAGCAGCTCGAGATAACAGTCAAGCGCCGTTTCCGCCGCCTTCATGAATGCCTTGTTATTGGAGTTGCTTTCCGGATCTGCCGTGCACATCTCGAAGGTATCCTTCGACAGCTTGACATATCGCAGCGATCTCTCACAGAAGGACAGGTTCCTATGTCTTTCGAGCTGTTGAGCTGTAGCCCTTGAACATGTAACATCGAATGTCAGAATTGTACGGTCTCTGGGCAGGTCTGCCCATGTGGACGGATCTCTGTGATGTGAGCTGTATTGTGCAAGGTCGCTGCATCTGATACCGCCCAGCACCGCTCTGGACATTACAAGGCCGAATTCAGGCGAATCTTCGTCGAGCAGGTCAAGCTTCGGCATCTCATTTGTGACATCGATGCCTGCATGCTCAAGAACGCTGAACTCTCTTGTCTGCGCCCTTTTTGTTACAAAGTCGAGCGCCTTGTTTTCGTCCATTCTGTGCAGAGTGTTTGTGCACACCCTGCCCGCGTATTCCATCTGCCGGAAGATGTCCGGTTCGTTTACTATTGCTGCACTTGGTCTTTTTACCAGCATTGTTGCCCTTTCCTTGTTTCTGTGGTTTGGGCAGCTGCCGCATATGCTTTTTCTGTTTGTGCGCCTTATCTGAGTACGCCTTATCCTGTTTACCTTGGTACACCTTATTGCTCTGTGTTTTGTGCGCCTTATTGGCACGTATTAAAGCATTGCGGCGGCTGTCTTGTTCCCGGTCAAGACCTGACAGTCGCTTATCAGCTTCATCGCGGACAGCATTTTCAAACAGCTTGAACTGTTCGTTCATGTATGCGTATTCCGCTTCTCTGCGCTCCCTTGCGGAAGCGTATTTTGCGTTACACTCTATGCCTGCAGCGATCCAATAATACAGAGGTGCTGCGAGTATCCATATGATAAGCAGAGTGCCTACGACCGTCAGGTATGCCAACATTATTGACCTGCGGGTTTGTTTTCGAGTTCCTTAAGCGTTACCGCTCCGGAAGCCTTTTTCTTGATTCCCTTGTGTTTTGCACACACTGGCGGCTGCGTATCCGGCAGCGCCTTCTCGTCACAATATGTGCAGGGAATTCCTTTGTTACTTTGTTTGTTAAGCATTGTTTACCTTCAGCATTACAATGTATTCTCTCTCAATATCAGGATCAGTGAACCTGCAGCCTGTGTAAACAACACAAGCATCCATCTTGCCGGACTTTAACTGCAGCTTCATATCAGGCGCATCCTTGTACGTGGACGGAACAAACGACTGCTCCGTCAGCCCAAGAACAACATAGTCACCTGCATCTATGACCGGCCAGTACTTGCCGGATATGCTTCCTACAGGAGTAGTAAAAGTGACCTGCTGTTCAGGCTCTCTGTACACAGGACGCGTCTCGGTCTGCACATGTACAGGAGCTGCGGGTTCAGGTGCAGGCAGCACAGACCGTGTTGCAGTCTTGGTTACCGGCGCCTCCGGTTGTGTCTGCTGTTTTATCGTCTGTTTCTTCAGCTTGGATTTTGGTGTTCGAATAACGAACCCGCCTGAAGTGCGCACACAGCCAGGGGCAATTTCAAGGCCGTCCACAGGCTGCTGCCTGATATCGAGTCTTGCTATTTCCTTTTCCAGGTTAGTGGACATCGAGTTCCTTTCCGTAGTGCTGCCTTATGTACTTTTCAAGCTTGGGCAGCGTCGAGTTCACAAGACCGTCCCATGTACCTTTATAGGGTCTGGCTCTGGCATCGTTGCAGTGGAAAGACACTTGAGTGCCGTCGGGCAGCTCAAAGTACAGCACTTTGGATGTACTGAAGTTATCTGTTTCCTGCATGCCGTGCACATAATTGTGCTCTATGCAGAATGCCACAAGTTCCTTCAGCAGATATTCCTTAGTGCCGTATATCTTGTTCTTGTACTTATACTTGCTGCACTGCTTTGCACGTATATTCGTGTCCTCTATTTCGAGGAGCTTTCTGACGTACATAGCATCGGGATCTCTGACAGCAATCCGATTGAGGCGTCTCTTGACCTTGTTCGTACCTATGCCGCAGAACTCTGACCTGGCTGCTGTAAGCTGTCGCACCAGATCCTCGTTCTTTATTCTGGCCTTGGCCGCCTCTTCAGGATCACCTTCTGGATAGTCTGGATCATACAGCTCTATGGGCATCTCGGATTGCCGGTTGCTGCTGTGCCGATCTGATTCGTGTTCAGCATTAGGCATAGCGGAACCTGTTATTTTCAGCTCTCTGCATGCCGAGATCAGTATTTATGCGGACTTTAACCGCATCAAGTTTACCAGTATCTATAAAACCAGGATAAAACGTGTGTCTCGTATGCTCGGGGAAAATCAAGGATTCCCCATCTATAGTCATTGTCAGAGTTCCTTTCAACACTACTATTATTGTTAAATCTTCCCTCAGGATCTTGCATACATAACTGTCGCCTTCCAGCCGAAAATCATCGCACAAGCGGTCTTTGATTATGACACTGCAGTCATTTTTACCGGTAATGACAACATTCTTGGCATGCTCAGTTACACTGTACATACTGAAAAAGCAGTTGTCGCCGAACTCAATGTAGCGCCTCTCTGGTATGTGCTGATCAAGCAATGTGAACTGCCCATTTTCACCTATGCGAAGATATTGTTCATGCGGGATCATGACGCACCCTGGACCATCGTCGGCAGAACTAAAATCTATGTGCTCATATCTGGTCATATAGCGTACCGCTGTTGAACGCGGTGCAATGACTTCACTGTTAACCTCAGGTAGCATAGATATGTCTTGCAGCATATAGTCGTTACGCTGTAAGGCACTGCGCGTCACCGCCCTTTGCAGATCGGATATCAGCATTTAAGCAATTCCTTGAGCTGCGTGATCTTGATCTCAGCGTCAGACGCTTTGTCGAGATACTTCAGAGCAAGATTCGCCGAGCGCCTTGAAGCCGCGATCATCAGGTCTCTGAGCTGTCTGATTTCCTTAAGCACATCTTCGACAGGCATATCTTCAGGAACATCCTGTGCAACCTGTTCAATGATGTCTGTAAGATCCGTGCACTTTCCCTTAGGTGTCTTCCTGCGTGTGCTCTTCTTTGTTTCTTCCTGCACAGGTTCAGCCTTAGGCTCTGCTTTAGGTGCTTCTGCCTGTTCGGCAGGTGTTGCAGAGTCGGAAGGCACTGAAGTGACAATCGTGCCTGTCACCTTGCCTGCTTCAACCTGCTTGAAGTCCTTGACAGGATCTTCTTTCTCTGTCTGTTTGGGTTGCTCTGGTTCCTGTACAGGTTTCTTGCGAGCTCTGTTTGCGCCTGTCGGAATGCTGTTGAGTACTTTCAGCATCGCATCCTTATCCTTTGCGAAGGACATTTCACTGCTGCCGGAATCAGACGGGATGACGCCCTGCTCCTGCAAAGTTTCCTGTGTTTCCCCGAGAACCTCGGCTACCTGCTTGTTGCCAAGCCCGATAAGATTTGAGAAATCTGCCACTGTTACCTCCTCTATTCTTGCATAGCTTCTTGTGTCATCGATCCAGCCTATGCACTTGTATTGTCGACCTTCATGTTCGAATGTGATATCTTCGATTTCTTTCTCATATGCAGGCAGTACGAACAGCATCTCGTCGCCTTCCATCAGCCTTACGATTGGAAAACCTGTGGTTTTTACAACACACAGCATGCCGCCATGTTCCTGCATATATGAAAATGCACGTGGCTGTGTGAACTTGTAATGCCTTATGGGAAGGTCATTCAAGAGCTCGTGCCTTATGCTGCCCTTGCCTGCAGCAACAACAAAGCCGCCTCCGAAAATAAAGTCTGTGTATTCTCCTGTCAGTTCACATACCTGCGTTACCATGTTCTCAGGATAACACAGCGTAGGATTGGCTGCCAGGTTGGCATTCATTTTCTTGTTCGCAAAAGCTGTGGGCCTGCTGTCATTTGTCTGCGTGGGCACTGCATAGATACACGTCTTGCAGTACTGCCACTTCTGGCCGCTGTCAACCCAATACTGTGCTTCGGTTGCTGTTGTAAGTGCCTGATCGAAAATTTTCTGAAGCGCAGAAACGCTCACAACGATTCCCCCTTTCTATGTGCTTAGCGCACACTGGTATGTTATTGATGTCTGTTATATGGTGGACGCATCTGTAGCATGGATACGCTACAGCTGTTCTGGCAGCAAGATATTCCGCACACTTTGATATCTCCTGCTCAGTCATCTTGGACACATGTGCATCCTTTTTCAGCAGGCTGCTGAGCTCCTGATACAGATCATCGCGTCTGTACTGACCTGTCTGCCACAACGGGTCGAGCATTTCGTGCAGCCGTTTACGCAGTTCCAGGATGTCCATAGAAGTGTTCCAAGGCTGTCTTGCCGTTGCTCAGAAGAACAAATGGCGTCTCTCTTACTGTGATGCGGATGCTGTCCACCTTTCCGTACACTTTCTTGATGACAGCGTCCTTTGCCACACGCCACATGCGCCTGTCATCTGCCCACACGCCCATGTCGGTGAGCAGGTCAGACAGACCCTTGTTTATGTTGGAATCGAGGTCCGGTGTGCTGATGTACGCGACATCTTCTCCTCTGGCCCATGCACCTTCAATGCGAGCACGAGCTTTCTTTGTCAGTGCCTGAGGCAGCTTGAATGTGTATACCGCCTCTACGACCTCAAAAGGAAGCTCGCTGGGTACATCTGGAGCGTGTAACTTGATACAGTCTCCGACAGCCTTTTTCCATTTCTTTGTCTTTGCGTCGACAAAAGAGTGGCCTCTGGCAAAGCGTGTGCTCTGTACTGCCTTTGCCCTTATCGGAATATCAAATGTGAATGTTTTAGGCGTATATGTTTCCATGGTAAAGGCGCCCATATCTCAGGGCGCCTGATCTCCTTGCTTTACAGTGTCTTGCGTGCCTTTCCCGCTCCATTGAGCTCATTGAAAGTAACAACCATTTGCTCTGTAATAAACGTGCCTGCCAGGATAACCTGCATAAAGTCTTCCGGTACGTCCTTGAGATCAATCTGCGTCACGCGTATGTCTTCATTGCCGAAGTCCTTCTGTACCAGTTTAAGCAAGTCCTGTACGGTACTGTCGTAATTCATCTTATAAGATGTGCAGTAGAGGCTTGGCTCGACATGTCCGGAGTAACAGTGCACTGTCATCTTCGGGCTGGCCTTCACAATCAGCACAGTATCTCTGTTCAGGGTGAAGCCATCAAGAACAGGCACATAGAACTCAGGATCTACCCTGACACCATTGATGCCAAGTACAATGGAGTCCGGATAATTAGACATAAGGAAATCTGTCATGAACTTACGGACATTGCATCCGTTTGTACTTTCTGCTTCGACGCAAGTCGGTACCGACTTGCTCCACAGACGCTTCGGGCTCGACCAGCCCTGATTTCATCAAGTTGATTGCGGCATTGAGGT
>UMGV01019483.1_pt1 | contig 12722 bp, 12 predicted proteins | sample 1965361 | NCBI WGS metagenome assembly UMGV01 (sample SAMEA4836081, study PRJEB28245) | human gut metagenome | biome: gut microbiome; material: fecal sample | place: Denmark | collected 2008
GATTGTATATTCTAATGAGAATGAAAAGCTAAATTCAAATATTGTTGATCTGGTGAATTACATAAAATACAATAATTTTGAAGTGGTTCAAAGTAAAGTATTCTCAATATTTGATTTATTGTATAAGCGCTATACAAATGAGCGAGTAAAATTTTTAAATAAACATCCTCTTGTTTCTGAATATGCTTCTGAAAATATAGCTTATGTGTGTATAAAAAGTTGTTTATCAAAAATAGCCAATAGTTCTTTGGATGTCGTTTATGGTGTTCCATTAAAGAATTTGATATATATAGATAAATCTTTGTATACAGAAGAGGAGGTACAATTTATCTGTAGAAATTCCCATGTGGATTTTTTGATTTATAACAAAATTAATAAAAAGCCTATTTTAGCGATAGAGGTAGATGGAAGTGATCATTGGAATAATTTGATTCAAGAGCGTAGAGATAAAATAAAAAATAACATATTAGCTAAAGCTGATTTAGAATTGTTAAGATTACCTACGACCGGAAGTGGTGAAAAAGACTTAATTATTAATTCAATAATGGCTAGATTGCAAAAAATAGAAAGTATGGAGTAATCTAATATTTTCAACCTTAAGTCATTGATGGCGATAAGTTGAATAATGATATCGAGTCTGAGGGAGGGATAATATATACCAGATGAGATACGAAATTGATTAAAATCCCGTAAGCTATTGAAATACAAAGATTGACAATAAAAAAGTTCGGATGTTGCTCAAAAAAAGCCTATTTTGACTTTTAAACATCCGAACCAGTATAAGTGCTTGATATATAAAGAAAAAACCGTCATTTCTGACGGTTTGTATTCTGTGGCTGGGGGCTGGATTCGAACTTTAATTTCCCTATATTTTAAAAACACATATAATCAATATGTTACATCATTTATGGCTGGGAGTGTTTAGCCCCAAAATTAGCAATACGCATTAGCAGTTTTCTGAATATTACATTAGCAGTGTAACCCTTGTCAACAGAGGCTTTCAGGAGAATAACATTTTTCACTTTTGGACCTTTACATTAGCAGTAAAAAACTGATTTTTGAAAATGTGTTTAACAAAAATCAATTTTTGTTGGTTTTGTAAAATGTATTTTATATTTATGTTGACTTTTGTTGTTTTGTTAAGTATATTTATAATAAATATATAGAAAGGAATTTGCAAATGGTATCAGAAAGAATAGTAGATAGACCACAATATATTGAACAACTGAAAAAATGGCAGAGCCAGACCGATTTGATAAAAATTGTTACTGGCGTTCGGCGTTGTGGCAAATCCAAACTGTTTTATCTCTATCAGACGGATTTAATTTTTGAGAAAATCGCGGATGATAGTCAAATAATCAATATCAATCTTGAAGATCTTATGCAAACTCAGAAAATTGGCTTGGAATATGATACAGAAAATTTTTTAACCGGTTATGACAAACTTTTGAATTATGTGGTAAAACATCTTAATCCCGAAAAGCTGAATTATGTTTTTATTGATGAAATACAGCTATTAAGAGATTGGCAGCTTGTTGCGAATACATTACGTTTGCAAAATAATGTCGATTTATATTTGACCGGTTCAAATGCGTATATGTTCTCCAGTGATTTGGCTAACCAGTTAGGAGGACGTTATGTTGAGATAAAAATGCAACCATTGTCTTTTAAAGAATATTTTGGTGCATATTCTGATTTTGCTCAACATTTTGTGAAAACTAAAAATGAAATGCTTGATTTGCATAATCCTATGGCAGTTTATTCTCACTATATCAAAGAAAGTGGTTTTCCTCAAACACTAAGTTTATTGTATGATAAGCAGCTTATAAGCGATTATTTGTTGGATACCGTTTATTTGAATACAATTCAGAAAGACATTGTGAAACGATTTAATATTGCAGATACTAATAAGTTGGATGCGGTGGTTAAGTATTTATTCGATAATATCGGTTGTGAAACTTCTGTCCGTAATATTTCAAAGAGCTTGGAAGCAAGCGGGCGTAAAATATCCGTTCCAACGATAGATACATATATTCAGGGACTATTAGATAGTTTCTTAATGTACAAATGCGATCGGTACGATATTAAGGGAAAACAATATTTAGACAGCAATGCTAAGTACTATGTCGCCGATATTGGCTTAAGGACAGCTTTACTCGGTATAAAAGATATGGATGCCGGTCATATTCTGGAGAATGTGGTTTATTTAGAGCTGATACGTAGAGGTTATGAGGTATCTGTAGGTAAACTGGTCAAAGGCGGTAAAAATATAGAAGTTGATTTTGTCGCAAAGAAAAGTGGGGGCTTGGTTGAATATTATCAAGTGGCTTTAAATGTCCTTGATCAACAAATATTAAGCCGTGAATTAGCTTCTTTAGAGGCGATTGATGATAATTATCCCAAATTTTTACTATCAATGGATTATGGTTCGGGAGAGAATAACGGTATCAAACGCCTAAATGTTTTTGATTGGTTGTTGCAAGAAGATTAGCAATCAAATATTAATTATCCTTGTTTCTTGATTAAGACGTTCTGTAAAACTCTTTGAAGGGTTGTATCTTTATTAATATTTGAAAACACTAATTAAAATCTTGTTTTTAATCTTAATAGATGTATACTAAACAATTATACAAGAGGAGATAAAAGTGTTTGATAAATATATAGATACGCAAAATCAAGCTAGGTCAGAAAGAGGAACAGCCATCGCTGAAAATAAAGGGGTGATCATTATTAATACTCAAACATCAGATGGTCGTCTATCTTTCTGGCAAAAAGTACTTTCAATATTTTCTTCTATAATATCCATTGTAGTTAAGTTTTTTAAATGAGAGATAAATGTTAGAAACTATAGATATGCAAAACAATGCAACATCAAAGCAAGGTGTCGCAGTAGGTTGTAATCAGGGTCTAGTGGTCGTTTCTCAAGATGCCAAAATACCTTATTTATATTTGTTAGAACGTAAGATTCAAGAAGAAATTGGTAATAATAATTTACTTGAACATATTAGTCAGAAACTAAATCATTATATTCAAGAACTTGAAGATACAGAGCAAATGGATCTTCAAGGAAAGTTAAATTTAGCTTCAAGAGAAAAAGAATTATTTGTTGCTTTAAGATTAAAGGAAAAAATTTCAAAATTGATAGATAAATATTCTCTTTTTGCTTCTGCCAATAAATATCTTACGTATATCTTTGCTATGATTATACATTTATTTAAAACGTACGTATACCCAGAAATATCTGCTGGGAAAGGTTTATTTGAAATAAAAAAAGTTGTTTTAGAGAGGGTAATTGTCCCAGTATCTGAAGAAATACAGAAAGGGGAAAATTATTTTGATTTAGATTATGAGGATATTAATGGAATGATTTATTTTTTGGCAGGAAATTGCCATATTTGGTTTGATAAGGAGCATACTGAATGTTAACATATCAACCTCAATGTGATCCATATAATGAAATTTTTAGAATATTATCTCTTTTATATTTTGACAAAAATAAACAATTTAATTTGGATGTTTTAAAAATATTAGATTTTTATTTTTTATTTCCACAGTTTATTACAGATATAAAGTTACCTAAAGAAATGGTTTCTTATAGAAGTCGGTTTAAAAAATATGAAAACCCGTATGCTGTTCAAGGCACAAAAAAACAATTATTTGATAATTTAGATGTATATCAATGTATGGCAATAGATACTTTAGTTGCTAAGAAAATTATTAATACTAAATATTATCAGAAAAATATTGTTTTTTTGAATGAGCAAATAGATATTGCACCATATTTGGATCAACAATTAGAACAAAGAAATAGCGATAATCAAGAATTACTTGATTTTTTGGTTAACAAATTATCAAGTATACATTTTTTGGGTGAAAATGGTCTTAAAGCAAGAACGGGATTAATGGAGTATCGTTATGATGACATCACTTTTTAAACCTACAATCTTTTTACGTAGACTTATGATTGTGAAAGATCAGCAGATTGTTTATGATCAAAATTTTCATAAAGGAATGAATGTTATATATGGAAAAAATGCTTTTGGTAAATCTTGCATTATGGATATGATATTCTATGTTCTTGGTGGATATTTAAGCGAAACGGAATGGAAAAAAGAAATTAAAGATTGCACGGCAGTGTATGGTGAGGTCTTATTAAATGATGAAATTTTTACTTTAAAAAGAGATATAGATCATCCCCCATATGGAGGAGCTGCCATGAGTATTTGTGAAGGGGATTTACTTCAAGCTTTATCTTGTGGGGAAATGTGCTGGAAAAGATACAATTACAAAGAGAGCAAACAGAAAGAAAGTTTTTCAAATTTCTTATTTAAAGTTTTAGGAATACCAGAGGTAAAAATTTCTGAATTGGATAGTGCTATTACGATGAATTCTCTTCTGCGGCTAATGTATGTTGATCAAAGAACGCCGTATTTTGAAATCTTTAGAAATGAAGTATTTGATAATGATCTGAAAAGAAAAGTTATTAGTGATTTAATGTTGGGCGTATATAACACGGATTATTATATGCTTAAAAATGAATTAAAGAAGTTAGAAATAGAACATAAAGAAATATCTGATTATTTGAGTAATGTATTGTCGGTTCTAAATGTAACAGGAAATGCTAGTGATCCACATTTTTTTAACCAGTTAATAAGTGATAAAAATAAAGAACTAAATGATAAGGTCAGTAAATTGTTATCTTTAAAAGACAAATTTTATTCTGATTTTGTAAAAAAAGAAGGTAAAATAGAGCTAAAAAAGATTATCCAAGATATTGAAAAAATAAACTCTGAGATTAATGATAAGACAGCAGATTTAATTAAATACAATTATGAACGAATTGATTCGGATAATTTTATTTCGTCATTAAAACGTAAATTATCATTTTTAGAGGATTCTGAGAAAACTATGGAATATGTAGAATCGGTGGACGTTGATATTTGTCCTGTATGTTTTTCAGAAGTTCAAAAGCATCAGAGTATTGATAGTTGTTATTTATGCAAATCTCCTTTGGATGGAAAAACAAGAAATATTAATTTAAATAAATTAAAACGCAATTTATTGATGCAAACACAAGAATCGGAAACACTACAAACTGAAAGAAATACTATAATTCAGGATATTAGTAATGAATTAAAGATATTAAAAAATAAGAAAGACAAACTTCAAAAAGATTTATCATTGAAAAATTCAACGGTGTTTCAAAATGAAATATATTTTTTAAATTTAAACGAAGAAATTGGTTATTTGAAAAGAGATATAGAGGATTTAGAAAAACAAAGTACTTTGGCTGAAAATTTAAGAATTAAAATTGAAGCAAAAGAAGAATTAAATGAAAAAATTACAAAAACTAAAGAAAAGATAGAAAGTATTCATTTAAAAAATGAAGCTAAATTAAATGATTCATTACAATTGATTACAGATAATCTAAAACGATTGTTATTAAATGATATTGGTGCAGATAAAGATCTGAAAAAAATAAAAGATATAAAAATTAATTTTGAAAAAAATCGTTTATTTATTGATGAGAGGACGAATTTTGCTGCAAGTACAATGGGGTATATAAAAAATTGTTTTGCTATTGGTTTATGGGAAGCTTCTGTTGAAAATTCGACTTTTAAATTACCACGGTTTATGTTACTTGATAATCTAGAAGATAAAGGAATTGAAGATGATAGGATCTGTAATATTCAGAACTCTATTAATGATTTTTGTGAAAATAGTGCAGTTTCGTGTCAGATTATTATATCGGCAAGTGTCTTAAATTCAAAATTTATAAATACGGATAAGGTAATTGGTCGATATTACTATGATGAGGTTTTAACGGGAAAGACTCTTAATTTTAAATCAAAAGTATATTTATCAGACATTGTAAATTCGCGACATAACTAACCGCCGCAGACTTTACAAGCTCTTGCTCCTTGAGTTTGGGCTTTTTGTTTGGTGGTTTTGACGCAGTTTTTCGTGCATTTTTTAGCCCATTTGCAGTTAGGATTATGATAAATATAAGTTTTAACGTTCATAACAACCGGTTGATCAGTTGCGGCAATAGTCGGTGTTGCAATTAGTAAAAATATTAATAAATAGGCAAGTTTTCTCATTTTTCATTCCAGATTTTATTATAAATCACTTTCCAACCGGTATTATGGGTTGCTCCTTTGACTTCAACAATCAAATCTTTGTTACCGACAAATTCCCGAACTAAAACCGGCGGCATTACTTTATCATCACTGCCGACATAATAAATTTGCGGTATTTGTGCAAATTGTTTGTGGTAACTTTCTAAATTCATTGATTCACTAAGTGGCGGTAAATTGTGGTATTGAGTCCATGCCAGATGGTCGAGATTTCCGGCAATCGTTATAATCTTTTTCACATTCAGTCCTGGTTTAGCTGTTGCAATTAGCCCTGCGACTTGAGCTCCGCCTGAAAATCCTACCAAAATAACCGGTTCATCACCAGCAATCTGTTTTATCGCCTCATATTCGGCATTGATGATTTCCGGTGCAAATCGGGCGGTTGTCCAATGTCTTTTTGAACAAATCGGACTTTTGACATATTGGCACGGACGGGCAAGGTAAATAACGTTCGGGCTGTTATCGCCAAAAGCAAGTTCTCTTACCAAAGTTCCACGAGGCGTTGGGTCTTGTGTTGCCTTACCTCGTGCATTAAAAGCATAACCATCGCCCTCAATATATATTTTATAGGGAGCGGTCGGGTTGGTAACCTTTTGCCACGTTGCAATCGTAAAATTTCTTGTTTCAATTTCTTTATATGCAAAATCAGCCGGTACTGTTATTGAGGAACAACCGGTTAGAAACAGGACGAGTAAAAACATTTCAATCAAGTTTTTCATAAGTTGACCATACCCCCTAATATTTCAAATAACAATAATATTTTTAACTTGCTGTCTGTTTTAACAGTATTTTTTCAGTTTATGTATGAGTAAAACGCTTTAAACCGCATGATTTATCACTTTTTATGAAAATTGCCGCGTATCATCAAAAAATGCGGTTTTATTCGGTGAAATATTTTATTTTTTAATTGCAAATTAACCACGCCCCCGATAACATACAGTCAGGCACGAAGTTTACTTCGTGTTTAGTACCTTAAGTGGTGCGGGCTTTCATCGCCTCTTATCGTGTACGGTGTTAGGATATAACATCGTCATATTGTCTGCTACTCATCATAGCCGACAATAAATATATCCCCGATACATAGAAATATGGTCGGGGAGCTTTTAGCGAATGTTCAGGAACCATATTTCTATCTCTGAAAGAATATGGCTCTAAAGGTTAAGAGAATCATTTTACACGATATGATTGATGAACTCTCCGACCACCTCATAAAACAGGTGGTTTTCTTTTAATTGCAATTAAAGAAGAAGGACATTAAATCATATGAGAAAAACTTTATTAATGACAACCGCATTAGTTGCGTTGACTGCCGCCACTAATGTTTATGCAGAAGATGAACACATTACTGATGACATTACAATCAGTGAAAATGTTACAATCAACGAAGACAATGCCGCTAACTATGCAACAACCGGTAATATTTCCGTAACAGGGGGAGAAATAACAGCTTCCGGTGATGCCGGATTAATTCAGTTGTCAGACGGTAATAAAAAGACATTATCCATATCTGGCGGCGAACTAATTTTCAGCAACGGTGCCGGTATTTATGCCGAGGGCGTTGATGGTCAATATAATACAACAGCCGCAGATATGAATATTACCGGTGGTAACATTACGGTTAAGGACGGCAGTGAAATTACTCTTGTCGGTAAAGCTGATATGAACATTGGTGGAAATGCCAATATTATCATGGATTATACCGGAGAAACACCTGACAATGAGCATGACGGTGGTATTTTGCATGAAGGTCAAAGTGGAAACCTTAATATTTCTGGCGGCGTTATCAATTTAACTGGTAAAGTTGCAAAAATTGAACGCGGCGGTTATGACGGTGATTGGATTTATGACAAGTCTGGCAAGACGGTAATGAGTGAAGAAGAATTCCATGAAAAAACCGGAAAATGGTTGGGAGAGAACGTCACTGCAGAGGACTTTGAAAAAGCGGGCTTAAACATAAATGATGTTGACACAACACAATATCACGTTTCAACCGGTAATATCAATATTACAGGCGGTGAAATTAATTTGAAAGACGGTGCACGCATTTCATTAACCGAAAAAAATACCGGAGACCTCAATATATCAGGCGGTAAAATCACCGGTACAGAGATCGGTAACTACGGTAAAGGCAATGTCAATATCAGCGGTGGAGAAGTTACCGCAACCGATATCGGAGCTGAACAAGGAAATGTTGTTATTTCTAACGGTACTGTTAATGTGATTTCCGGCGGAGAAGGGCTTTATGCCAGCAATACTATGTCAATCAAAGGCGGAACAGTTAATATGTCCGGTAATGGTAACCGCATTTGGGGTGACCAGATCTCAATGACCGGTGGTACTTTGAATGTTAAAGATTCTACAACATTTGAAACTGCAAATGCTGTTGATATTTCCGGCGGCACAGTCAATATTGCTGAAAATTCAAGTTTGGGCTGGTCTGATATTACCGATAACAGTATAATGAATTTAGGCTCTCAAGCGACATTAAACTTAGACGGTACATTAAACAGCCATGTAAATAGTACCGGTAATATCAACTTCCAAAACAATGCTGCTAAAATTGCCGGTAATGTTACGATGAACAACGGCGGCGTTATGAATGTCGGTCTGAATCACGCGGTTGTTGACGGTGACGCAACTTTCAATTCCGGCTCAACTTTGAAAATCGAAATTGCCGATACCGACAATCACGGTTCATTGAAAGCCAACAAAATTACCGGTAATGACGGTGCGAAATTGTCTTTAAACGTTACCAAACAAATGGCTGTCGGTGATACTTTGACTGGTTTGACTTTGTTTGAGGGGACGGTTAATAATAAGTTTGTTAGTGAATTGTCAAATAACCGCTACAATGTATCAAGCAAAGACGGTAAAACTTATGATATTGCCTATACCGCAACGGCTTCCGATGTGGTTGCTGATGCCGGTGGTTCGGTTAATAATGCACAGACAGCCGAGGCTTGGGATAAATTGGTTCAATCTCCGACTGCAAGTGCTAACGCCAAAGCAGTTTCAGCCGTACTTAAAGACTTGTCCGAAAACAACGAGCAGGCTTATGTTGCCGCTTTAACCGCGGTTGCTCCTGAAGTTGCACCAATGGTTCAACAAACTCAGTCCGAAAACGCCAACCAAGTATTTGGTGCGGTCGGTACGCGTTTAACCGGTGGTACTGTTTCGACCGGTGGTGAGGGTATGTCTTCCGGTGACAGTATTTTCAAACGTGGTGCGATGTGGGTTCAGGGCTTGTTCAATAAATCCAAGCTAGACGACACCTCAAAAGCCAAAGGTTTTGACGCAGACAGTTCCGGTATTGCTTTCGGTGCCGAAAAGTTTGTAAACGATGATGTCAAAGTCGGTGTTGGTTATGCTTACACAAACACTGATATTGACGGCTTTATGCGTTCAACCGATGTTGATACACATACCGCGATTGTTTACGGTGAGTACAAACCGAGTAACTGGTATGTAAACGGTATCGCGACTTATGGCTGGTCTGATTATGAGGAAAACAAAAACGTTGCCGGCGTCGGTGTCAAGGCTGACTACGATGTTGAAACCTTTGGTTTACAGGCAATGACCGGTTATGATATGCAAGTCAATGGTTTTGGTTTTACACCGGAAGCCGGTTTGCGCTATGTTCATATCAAACAGGATGCTTATAAAGATTCTGCCGACCAACGCGTTTCTGGTAATGACAGTGACATTTTAACCGGTGTCATCGGAGCGAAAGTCAGCAAGTCTTGGGAACTTGAAAATGGCATGAACATCAAGCCGGAAGCACGTATTGCCGCGACTTATGACCTGATGAACGATGATGTTAATTCGGTCGTAACCTTGGCCAACGGTTCGGCTTATAGTGTTGAGGGTAAAGCTCTTGACCGTTTCGGTATGGAATTTGGTGCCGGTGTAACGGCGGAAGTCAACGATAATGTTGAACTCTCACTCGGTTATGAGGGTAAATTCCGTGAGGATTACCAAGACCACACCGGTTTGATTAACGCTAAGTATAAATTTTAATAATTAGCTAACCGGTACAAAATGCTCCGTGACTTATTGGTTACGGGGCATTTTTTTGTTTTCAACACTGGTTTTAATAAACTGGTGGTGATGATTAGGACTAGTGGGGCATTTATGATATCTGCCGTTCTTTATAGAAATTTCTTTGTGTCCGCACCACTGACAAATAAAACCTTGGCGGCGTTGCATATCTTTAACAATCCTCTGCAAGGCTTCTTTAATTGCTTTAACGTCTTTGTTATTCATTTTTGCGATCCTTAAAATAAGTTTTTTCATATAAACAAAATTATTAAGCGTTTGATTTTGCTTAAAATATTTCAATTAATTTATTGCAATTTATATTAGAATATGTTATAATAAATCATATTTGAAGTTGATTCGATTCGTTTTAATTTCAAATATAAATCACCGACATACAACCGATATAAGCCGCTTTTTCATCAGAGCGGATAAGGTTTTGTATGTTTGAAAGTGAGGTGTAAAATGTGGCTCTATACTGATAAACTGAAAATAAGTTGGTTAGAGCCCGTTACATCTCACTCCACATCGGAGCTTCAATCACTAGGATTGAGGCTCTTTTTTTATTTTAAAGGAGTGAAAAATGAATATCGAAAAAATCAAACAATTAAATGACGCGTTTCGTAAGTCATTTAGTGGCGGAAAAGTTCTTTTAACTTGCGGTATAGCTTCTCTACCATTAGTTCAACAAAATGAAGTTATTAATAAGGTTAAAAAATTTAATGATTTTACCGAAGATAATAATCCTTATGGTGAACATGACTTCGGTTGTTTTGATTATCGGGGAAAACAAATTTTCTGGAAAATCGACCTTTATGATTTAAATTATGAGTTTTATTCTCCGCAACCGGATGATGAAACACAAACTAACCGTGTGTTGACGATTATGTTTGCGGAGGAGTATTAATGAGAGCCTTTCGCCAAGGAAATCTTGATCGTTTTTGTTCTGTTTATAGCGTGCTTAATTCCATGCAGTTGTTAGGCGTTCATTTACCACACAATAAAGCTCAGGCAATGTACGACTACATAATTGATCAATTAAATTTTTATAATTCATTTTTTGACACTGCAGAAAATGGGGCTGATTATAAACGCCTTGAACAAATAATGTCTTTTGCAAAAGAGTATGTCAAAACAGTTTTCAATGCGGAGATAACTTATCATCGTCCATTTTACAATACAAAGTTATCATTTGAGGCGTTATTAGACTATATGAAACGACAACAATCAGAAGGTAAGTCGGTTATTGTGAGAATACGGAGCAATGAGTTTGATCACTATTCTGTATTTTATGGTGTGAGTAATGAACGAATGAGGTTATTTGATAGTGACGGCTTGCCAAGTATTAAGCTCAATCAAATCTCTCATATTAAAAATGTTGCGAAACATCAATTATTGATCAGGCAAATGTATGTTTTGGAGCTGTGTAAATGAAGTATACCCCGAATACACAGGCAAAAAAATGTGCAATCTACATCAAAAATACGGTTCATTGCACACCTGTAAACCAAAGTCATAAACATCAATTTCACATATAAGGAGTAAAAAATATGATTTTTAATTATAAACGCGTATCGACCACCGACCAAAACACCGAACGCCAACTTTTAGATATTGCGTGCGACCGTGCCTATATCGAAAAAATCAGCGGTAAAAATACCGACAGACCAGAATTGCAAGCGATGTTACTGAATATTCGTGCCGGTGATGTGGTAAATGTGCATTCTATGGACAGATTAGCCCGTAACACAAAGGATTTGTTAAATCTGGTTGAGGAGATAACCAATAAAGGAGCTAAAATTGTCTTTCTCAAAGAAAACTTGACTTTCGCCCCTGATAAACAAGACCCGTACCAAAAAATGATGATGACGATGTTAGGGGCTGTTGCAGAGCTTGAACGGAACTTAATATTGGAACGGCAAAGAGAAGGAATAGCAATCGCAAAAATGCACGGTAAATATAAAGGCGGTCAGCCTAAACTAACCGCCCAACAAGTTGAGGAAATCAAAGCCCTCATTAATAACCGCACACCGATTACCCAAGTTGCCAAACAATATGGAGTATCAAGAAGAACTGTTTATAATTATTTGTAAAAAAATCGGTATGTGATCAATAAACCACATACCGATAAAAGGTCTACAGTAGACTTTTCTTGATATAATTTAGAAAACGAGATTTTTTAACATACATGTTGTTTCTATAGCCATCTTGAATATATGTTATTATTAGATTTCCTTTGCTTCTTGTAATGGCAACATTTAAAAGTCTGATTTCTTCTTCAATATTATTATTTGAATAAGAAAAAGTTCCTTCTTCTAATCCTAGCAATATAATATAATCAAATTCAAGACCTTTAGCTTTGTGGATGGTTGAACAATGAACTTTTGTCTTTTTTATTTCATCATCTAACATATTACTTTTTCTGCTTAATACTCCTATATTTTGAGGAGGTGTACCTTTTTTTATTAATTTTTTTATGTATTTGACACACCAATTAGTTTCTGTTTTTGTATTTGTGAATTTTTTTATTTTAACAATGCCATGGTTGTT
>UMGV01071263.1_pt1 | contig 12719 bp, 8 predicted proteins | sample 1965361 | NCBI WGS metagenome assembly UMGV01 (sample SAMEA4836081, study PRJEB28245) | human gut metagenome | biome: gut microbiome; material: fecal sample | place: Denmark | collected 2008
ATTCAATCCTGGTTCTACCAAGCAGGGCATTCCGGGTACTGTAGATCCCAATAAGATGGTCATCACTTATGATGAGATTCTGTCTGGCCTGCCGACTCCTGTACTGACTGGTTACACCTTTGTTGCCTGGATGCTGGACCTGCGTGACCCGAATTCCGTATTCAAGAATGGTGATCGCTGGACGACTGTCCTGACTGACGGTGCAGAAATCCCGGTATACGCAACATATACTGCAAACTCTTACAAGTACACCTTCGATCTCAACGATGAAGTAGGTTCTACTCGTGCACAGCTGGTTGACACCTCTATTGATCACACCGAAGAGACCTTTGATAAGGTATACGAAGGTCTGTTTGATGTTGAGGCTACTCGTCCGGGCTACGATTTCAAGGGCTGGACGCTTGTCCGCAATGGCGATGTTCTGACAGCCAATGACCTTGTTTCGCTGGCTAAGGATACGACTGTTTACGCTAAGTGGCAACCCAAAAAGTACAATGTTAAGTTTGTTATGAAGGGTTCTGCAATGCCGGACACCTTCGACCAGAGCACTGGCGTTTATGATGCAGATGCAGACACCTGGACTGTTAAGGTTGACTTTGACTCGGTTTATGGCACCCTGCCGGTACCGACCAAGACTGATGCTAAGTATCATGGCTGGCTGGCAGCAGCAGCAAACTGGGAAGAGATCGACAACGAGATCATCCTCGAGCTGCCGCAGTACACCGACTACAAGGACGATGACGGTATCACCCTGACTGCCGTAATGGAGCCCTGGATTACCTTTGATCCGGATGGCAACAAGTTCACCGATAATGACTCCACAGATCCCCGCAAGGAGCTGCAGAGCGAGATCGATAAGCTGCCGGAAATCAAGAAGGATGGTTACACCTTCGATGGCTGGACAAAGAAGGACAAGCCGGATGAAATTCTGGACATTGACGACGTAAAGAAGCTCGAAGAGCCTACCGTCCTGGTTCCGAAGTTCAGCGCAAACGTTACATTTAACGCAAACGGCGGCGTAGTTACTACTAACAACGCTGAAACCTATGTTGTAGGCCTGAGCAAGATCACCACTCTGCCGAACGCTTCCAAGTCTGGTTACAACTTCGACGGTTGGTTCACCGAGGCCAATGGCGGCACTCAGGTAACTCTGGATGCTCTCAAGTCTGCTAATGTGCCGACCACTGTATACGCACATTACACTGTTCGCTCCACCGGCGGCGGTGGCGGCGGTGGCGGCGGTGGAGTCTCTACCAACACCATTACCGTTAAGAAGGATGAAGGCTCTACTGTTACTCCGGCGGGCGACACCAACGGCAAGGTAACTGTTCCGACCGGCTCCGACAAGAATTTTGTTATCAAGGCTGACGATGGCTATACTATTACTGATGTAATCGTTGACGGCAAGTCTCAGGGCCCGAAGGACTCCTATGAGTTCAAGAACATCCGCGAAAATCATACTCTTGAGGTTAAGGTAGCTAAGCTCCTTACCGGCGACCACATCGCTTACATCAAGGGTTATCCGGATGGCGGCGTTCATCCGACCGCTAATATCACCCGTGCAGAAGTTTCCGCAATCTTCTACCGTCTGCTTTCCGTTGACGCTCGCAAGCAGTATGCTGCAACCTCTTCCAGCTTTGCAGATGCAAATAAGAGCTGGGCAGCAGCAGAAATCGCAACTCTGACTAACGCTGGCATTCTTAAGGGTTACACCGATGGTTCCTTCCGTCCGAATGCAGCAATCACTCGTGCTGAGTTTGCCTCCATTGCAGCTCGTTTCGACAAACTGTCTGGCGGTAACAAGACCTTCTCTGATGTTCCGTCCAATCATTGGGCATATGCAGCAATTACCTCTGCTGCCGAGAAGGGTTGGGTTAATGGTTACTCCGACGGCACTTTCCGTCCGGACAATGCCATCACCCGCTCGGAGGTTGTAAAGATCACCAACGCTGTTCTGGGCCGTTCCTGCGATAAGGATTACGTTGCAAAGAATATCAGCAAGCTGACCTCTTACAATGATCTGTCCAACACTTATTGGGCGTACTACGATATCCTCGAGGCGTCCAATGCACATGATTACAAGACTGCATCTGGCGTAGAAAGCTGGACCGGCCTCAAGTAATTTGTTCTGGGTTTCCGGCACTCCTTTTCAGGGGTGCCGGATTTCTCTTTTTCGAAAATATGCTGCATGTCACTAAGTTCTCAGCTCGCCAATATGACAGTTTTTTGCTGAGAAGTGAGAGAGAGGATGTTTTTATGGAAATTGAATTGAAAAAATCATATCGTACACACACGAAAGTCTCCAAACCCACTGGTGCAATCATCCGTTTCAAGCAGGTAAAGGATGAGATTATGGAGGTAGACAGAAAAGGTCTGGATGTCCCTCAGGAAAAGATAATGGAGGAATACGAGTTCGACAACTTCTTCGAAAACGGTGCTGCATTGGCATATTCTATAGCTGCTGCTTTTGCAGCAGAAAAGGGGATTACACAGGTCTACGATATCGGCAGTGCTATGGCAGCACAGTCTGAATTGTTCGAGTCGGTGGGTGTTTCGTATGTGGCGGTAGAGTCGCATGTTCCATCGTATATGCACGCAACACATGTTATTCCTCAGAAGTATCCGTGCAACCTTCCTGCGTTCGATAGAACCAAAACCATGGGCATAAGCCGCTTGTGCGTGGGATACCTCGCACAAGACGATAAAACATATATGTCGCTATACAATAATTTCGAGCACCTGCTGCTATCTGCGCCGGCAGAATGCCTCTCTGAAATGTATGAACTCTATGGCAATATTCTTCCGGTTGAAATACCGTGGAGAGATTTACGAAGGAACTATTATCCGGACTATTGGTTCTATTTTACGAGAAAATACGTCATGGAATCTTTCTTGTAAGCAACTTTATTGACAATACAAACGGCCCTCACAGGGCCGTTTGTTGTTGCCTCCATTTGTATAACATACAAAGTAAAGGTTGCACAAATGTTCAAAAAAATATATAATAATTTTGGATATATTATTGGCTTTCTACCTCAAAGGAAAGATACCTCATGGAACAAATTTCGAAGAAATTAAAAAGACAAGTTCGTAAAAAAGCAGCTGAACGACTACGTTCGCATAAGGATCAGACTTATGGAAAACTGAAAAAACGCGCCATCGAGTTGATAGATGCAGCATCCCCTTCGGCTAATTTAATTAAGGATTTATCCATCCGGGGAATATATGATTACAAAGACATCGTATTAACTGCTTCATTCATTCTTCAGTATAAACAGGATTACTTTTACGTTGAAAAAATTCTGCTTAAGATCTCGACGGATTCTTTTGCTTTCCCTTACTACGAGAAAGTACGAAATGACCATGTCAAATCGGACGTCAAGAATATCGTTTGGGATATTCGCAAAATGCAGAGCGATTTGTTTATGAAAGCCGAAGCAAGATTGCCAGAAGTTATATCTCAAATCCTTGTGCTAGCCGAAAATCCGGATGCTGAACATATGCAACCTCTTCTGAAAGGAGAAAAAACTCCCTACGAAAAGGCTATCCCGGCCGTTGACTTTGTGAGCTACTATAATGCTAATTGCAGCAGCCAATTAAAGCAAAAAATTGAACAGGCGCTGAATGGGGCCAATCAAAAGAAACCCGGTTACCATGCGGTATGTGATGCAGCCGAATTTGGTAAAAAGGGAAACAATATTGCAGTCCTGAAAATTCGCTATTGCATTTGCAATGCGTATATCCATCCCCAAGGGGATTACTACGAAGTAGATCTGAAACTAAAGCTCTCTGTCAATATGGATGACCTTACAAAATATGTTGACACAGAGATAGACAATATGCTGCCAGCAATCGTTGAGCAAATATGGCAGAGTGCTCCCTTTGAACGATATGTTTTCCAAATATGTCGTCAGAGACATGATGAAAGCGATGTTCATGCTTTCGTGGATGACCTCATCACCAATACACTGAAAGTGCTCCGAAAAGAAATCAAAAAAAGGCACTTCTCTTATAGCTTTGATCTTCCAACAAAAAATATTTTTATTGAAAAGAGAGATAATTCGTTTTATATCTGTTTCCCAATGGGGGATGATGTTCCTCTTAAGCCTTCAAATGGAAATCTGCTGGACCAACACCTCGAGGAAAACTATTATAATGTGATGACGCTTCCTGAAGTTCAACCCATCCCTTCTAATGTAATACAGTGGCATCATTTCTGCCAATATTTATCGAAGGCTTATGAACGAGCTCTCAGCAAGAACAAAAAGATTCAGGCATACCCGACAATCACAGTGATGGTTGATTTGCATGATGTTCGCGTTTCTGTTGGCTCTTATAAGGCAAGATTCTCTCCTCGTGGAATAACATGTAGAAAAGACTTCCCAACACTTAAAACAAAGCAGCCGGGAAATGCATACGAACTGGCGGATGCATTTATTAGTCAGGCTATTGCCATAGCTGAGGAAATCAATGAAGTGGTGGATAGCATTTGCCTCCGTCCTGTTGAGGCGGAAATTCTTTTTTTTCTCATAGATAACCCGAATTCAAGTATCTCCTATATCTGTTGGGGGGTGAAGGCAGCAGATGTTATTTCAAAGAATTATCCTCACTACATACAGCGCTTGCTTCAAGCAGACTTAATTTGCGAGAAAACCATGAGTAATACGTATGCTGTATATACAACATACTATGTAAACCCCAAGTTTATAAATGTTCCGTTTGGTCGCTATGTTACATCGTATACATTGGAAGACGTCGCATATCTCAATACAGAAACACAAAAAGAAGTGATTAAGCGTGAGTTTGAAAGGAAGTCTTTGAAACTGGAAGAGGCGCTGCACTTGGTTGAAGCAATGTGGATGCTGCCCAAGTATGCCATAGAAGAACTGTGCCAAGATGAGCTGATCCGCTCGAAAATCTTTGCGCTGCCGGCACGAGATATTGATTTCATTCGGACTATGTTATGTCCGGCCGTAGGTAATAAAACCATTCAAAAGATTTTTGCCGAGCGGGATTATCAGCAGTTCGAGAAACTGGCCGCTTCCGTTACCCAGCGCCGAGTAGAGAAGATTGCAGATATGATTATGGAAGCGGAGCCGCAGACCGTTAACGCCTTCTTCAAGGAGGATATTGGTACACGGTTCTTGGCTGAATGCAACCCCAAGCAGCTGGAATACCTTGCAGACGCATTGTTCTGCGCGACCGGCTGTAAAATGCTATATAAAAGAGTAGAAAAAATGCTACAGAAGGAGATTAACAAGCATGACCGCAGACGCTTTAATTAGTAAACTCAAGACGGCAGACTATTTCGCGGATAAAGAAATCGCATATGCATTGCTGGGAGCAATGGAAACGGGTTCTCCGCTGCTCGTAGAGGGTGATCCCGGCGTAGGTAAAAGTTCTTTGGCCGTTGCACTGGCACAGGCAGAAGGTATCCCGCTCGTCCGCATCCAGTGTTATGAGGGCATCAGTCCGGAAACCATCCTGTATGATTACGATTATCAGCGCCAGCTTCTTGTTGTATCTGCTATTCGTGATAAGCTCAATGAAGCAATGAAAGATATGAGTGTTGATGAAAGTATCCGTTATGTGGCTGGAAATGTTGCATTTTACGGAAAAAACTTTCTTCTGGAGCGACCTGTATTAAAGGCGCTTACTATGCCGGGACGGAAGGTGCTGCTCATTGATGAGATCGATAAGGCATCTGAAGAGATCGAACATACGCTTCTCGAAATGCTGGGTGACTTTGCAATTACCATTCCGGAGATGGGTGAGACCGTAAAGTGCGCACCAGAGAATCGTCCTATCGTAATCCTTACATCTAACAAGTACAGAGACCTTTCTGCGGCGATGAAGCGTCGCTGCGTATACCTGTATGTAAGCTCTAAGAGTGCGGCGGAAATCACCGAAATTCTTCTGGCAAAGGTTTCTGACAATGAAGAATTCTGCACTCGCTGCGCAAATTATCTCTTCCAGATCGGCCAGCTTGAACTGAACCATACCGCAAGCATTAGTGAGGGTATCGCATGGGCGAAGTTCCTGAAAACGACCTATAACGAAGACTGGGACGCCATCAATGAGAATATCAACTATACAGTTGGTTTCCTCTCCAAGGATAATGCAGATCGCAATACCATTCTTCGTATGGTTTTTTCGAACTCTACTCCCAACAAGAAGCTTGGTGATCTCTAATGCCGAGCAATAACATTGTCCTACAACTCAAGGACTTTCTCCTTGGGCTGCGAGACCAATATGGCTTTATTATCGATGTGGGCCGCCTGGAAGATAGTCTTGCCTGCATTCATGACATTACGGATGTAGAGGAAGTTGTCTATCGCCTACAGTCGATGATCTGTAAGGACGAAGAACAAATCAGCATTTTCCGCTCTGCCTTTGGTCAGACCTTTCTTGGTTCATATGTGGATTTACTCGCGACTGCCCCCGGAAAGGCGGGACTCCAAGATGCTCACAGAAAGCTAAGTTCCTTCCAAGCCAGTGTAGTGAGTTTGTCGGATAATATCTCAGCTACCGAAAAGCACATTCAAAGTCTGAAAGGGCAGATTGCAGAGGAAGAGAAACAATTTGACTCTACCCACGGAGACCTGCGGCAAAAGGCTGAGCAGCTGAAAGAAGAAATAAAATCGTTCTCGCCCAAAGAATTGGCTAAACAAAATCCACGCATAGAACGACAGCTAAACAGGATGCTCGATAAGGCAAGGACTTCGTTCGTTACAGCAAAGGAGTCGATACAGCGTCGTGACCCTTCGGCAACTAACGCAGATGATAGTGCACTGGACTCGATCATAGCAGTTCCTATGGCAAGCTACAGCCTAAGAAAAATCATTCTTCAGCTACTCAATGAAGCAACACAGCAAGATCTACAATATGCTCGAGACGTTGCTCCAGTTGTGAAGAGTTTTTCTATGTTGGCTAATTTGTGTGATAATATCATCGGTAAAGATGGGTATAAAGAACTAAAAGAAAAGCAGCTGGCGCTTGAAGCATGCGAGAATCAGAAACGGTATGCTCGCAGCCATATAATTGATTTGGAAAATGAAATTAAGTGGCGCCAAGAAATGAATAAACTGTCACAAACGAGATTGGAAGCAGCCCGAGCAAAGGCTGATGAACAACTGCAAAAGATCGAACAGATCCAAATGCATAACGAACTTGTCATCAAGCAGCAATCCCAGCATCATAGAGATATCTTTACGGCGATCAACGCAAAAGCAGTACAAACAACTGCGGAGCAAGCGGAATTGCTTTCTGAACCCATCGCCCAACTGTCACCCGAACAGATGCAGCAGGTTGCAACATACATCCGCACGAATGCCCGAGCGTTTCGACAGACCTTACGCCGGACTGCAGCTACTCCAACCAAGCGACGGATTGATATGAGAGCGACCATGACGCAGGCGACTAAGACAGGCGGAGAGCCCATGATGATTAAATACAAGAAGCCGATTAAGAGCCATGCAAAGATCGTATGTCTCGTCGATATTTCGGGTTCCTGCCGGCAGGCCGCAAGTGTGGCTTTGTATTTCATGGCATTGATGGATGAGGCCTTCCCGGGCGGATGTCACAAGTTTGCCTTCGTCAATCATCTAGTCCTGGTGGACCAGTATTTTCGCTCTCAGAGCACCTCTGCTGCTGTAAATGCCGTAAATGATAAAGTACCTTCACGAGGCATCTATTCGGATTATGGACGGACGCTGCACCAGCTAAAAGAGGAGTACAGCTCTCTGATTGGAAAAGAAACCACTCTGATTATTCTGGGTGATGCACGAAATAACCGGAATGCAAGCCGAGAAGAAGATGTTCGATACTTCTGTACTCGAGCGCGAAAAGTATGGTGGTTAAATCCGGATCCCCCACAGAAATGGGGAAAAGGCGACTCGGCAACAAAAGAATATCAGCGAGCAGGCGTAGATATGCGGCATATCGCAAACGTAGGAGATCTGTTGAATTTCCTCTCGTCCGCTTCGCAATAACACAGAACAGGTCCGAGAGGACCTGTTCTGTGTTTATTAAAGGCCGTCATTCTTGTGACCTTGTTCTGGTGTTGTGCAAAATGCACAAAAGGCATGATTTCCCTCCATAAGAATATAAAACCAATACAGGTTGAATAATAGCGCGTATAATAGTATAATTTAAGTGCTGAAAAAGTATTGCAATTATGTGATTTTGGGATTAGACTAATAACATAAAAATAATTTTTAGTTTTTCTCTTGTGTTGGAAGTGCTATGAAAAGGAGGGTGTGCTTCGTCATAAAGCGACAATTACATGTCGAAAATGTCGAAGCGGGTGAAGTATGGCAAAGTATGATATGGCATGGAAAGAATTATTTGACATCGACCCGGAATTGTCTGCCGAAGGGAAGAAGGTTATGCGGGCGCTGCAAAGCAGGCGTGTTGGCCACGAAAAGACTTCTTGGGTTTGATGCAAGGTGTCGTCCCGGGGCAGGTTGATGCAGTGAAGGCTGAACTGGAGGAACTGGGCTATGTGGCCGAGCGTACCGAGCATGAGTTTGTCGAGAGCTGGCCTAATTCGCGCCTGTTTGCCAAGCACGACGACACAGATCTGGAGACGTATAATCCTGGCCCGATGCGCAATATTTCTGATTTGGTTGATTTCTTAACTAAGACGAAGCAGCTGCCTGAGGGAGATATACTGTCGAGGAGAAATGCGTATCGGTTTTTTGATTCTGTTTTCGCACAGCTGGATACAGACGAAACAATTCAGCTAGCACTGATGGGCGTCCTACAAGGTGGAGATGTTGAAGCGCGTAAGTTCCGTGAACACATCAAAAATGTGCCATGCGGAGCAGTCATCAAGACCACGAAACGAATTTTTACATATTACGACGACCAGCCGCTTACATGTGCTGAAAAAGGCATTTTTAATACAAACGTGTACGATTTGGAAACAGATAAGCCTCAGATTTATACAACCTTCGAAAGGACCGGAGCAACTAATATCTTCATTGATTGGGCCAATGCTCATGAGAGCGGTGATGACGGGTACTATCTTCAGATGCCTATAACCGTCAATAAAGATGCAGCGCTTTTCCTTTGCGCCCTTATTGCCCGTAGTAATTAACCGTAGTAAAGGGGATAGCGATGCAGATTCAAATTCAATCATGGGCGATGCTGATAAAAGCAATAGTAGGAGATCTGATGCTGTACGCAATACAGTTTCATGTTCTGCCAACGCTCCTGCCTTGGTTTTATCCTAGCGGTGTGATTGCGTATATCCTTTTCTTCGGAACGGCATTTATTATCTTCTGGATCTGGACGAAGTATTTACATGTCAGGGCGTCCGAATGGGCTGTATCCGACATTTTCTATTTCCTGGTTGTTGCAGCCTATGGGGTACAGACAACAGATGGCATATACGGCGTAGGAACGGCTTTATTCCATACACCGTACCCAATCCTCAATTCTGTTTTAAAGATGGAGATTGTGTGGAGTGTCATCATGGTATTCTTAGTAACTTTTCTTCAAAGTGCGGCCTGCGGTATTCAAGCTCTAATCGAAATGAAGGCAAACAAGGGTGAATGATATATTCACCCTTGTTTTTGTGCATTTATGCGGTTTTAATGGCTGAAATGTTATAATTAACTCTGAACAATGCACATGAACTGCCATATTTGGGTTGAATAACAAATCAATTAGTGATATAATACCGAAATGGAATGAATAATAAAACTGCGAAAAGAAAGACGGTGTATTTATTTGGTTGAATTGCGTAATGTAAGCGTATCGTATGACAACGGAGTAGAAGCACTTACGCATTTTTCATTTAAGATAAATGATGGTGAATTGTGTTTCGTTACTGGCAAATCAGGAAGCGGCAAATCTACATTCTCCAAACTGATAACAGGCGAGCTCAAGGCTGCGGAGGGATCAGTTTATGTTAACGGATATGATATGGGTAATCTGAAGTCAAAAGCGCTCGCAGACGCTCGACGCAGTATGGGCATGGTATTCCAAGATTTCCGTTTGATTCCCAGCATGACGATAGATGAAAATCTGGAATTTGCTATGCGCTGTATAAATGCACCGGTTTCTTCTATCAAGCCCCGTATTGAAGAGGTTCTGGAACTGGTTTCGATGAAAGGTATGGGCGGACGCCTGCCCACCGAATTGAGCGGTGGTGAACAGCAGCGAGCTGCTATTGCCCGTGCCATCGTCAACAAGCCTTCGCTGATAATTGCGGATGAGCCTACGGGCAACCTAGACCCCACGCTGGCCATCGATATAATGAGGCTGTTCCTGCGCATTAACGAAATGGGTACAACGGCCCTTATTATTACGCACGCCAAAGAGCTGGTTGATATGTTCCCACAAAGAGTTATCACGATCAAAAAGGGGAAATTGGTAGATGACTCCTTCGGTAAATACAAAGGCTCTATGCAGATGCCTCCGCAAGCACCGCAGAAGAAAGGCAGGCACCGTTAATGCGTTTATTTGAGAATTCACAGATTGGATACGGTTTTAAAACTGGGGCGTCCTCCATTGGTAAACATAAAGCCATGTCGATTACGTCGATGATTACTACGGCGGCATGTTTGCTGCTGATCGCTGTAGTCTTCATGTTGGGTTATAACCTGCAAGCAAATGTAGAGGAGTTTCAGGTAGATAACACAATGCTTGCATTTGTCGATGAGACTTTCTCGGAAGATGAAGCAATGGCATTGCAGTCGTCTATTGAGCAGATTGATCATGTAGTATCTGCCACGTTTATTACTAGAGAAGAAGCGATGAATACTTACATGGCAGAGTACGGAGAAGATGATGCAACTACTTCTCGACTCAGCCCGTCGGTGTTTAGAGATCGTTATTCGGTTGAGGTAGATGATCACGGTGGTATTAGCGAAATTGCTAAGCAGGTCAAAGCTATTGATGGAATTGACGATATCCGCTTAGACGAAAAGGTTTCGGACGGATTTTCGGCAGTACAGAGAGTTGTAACGGTTGTTGGCATTGTATTGGCCATTATGCTTCTGGCCATTGCTATCGTTATTATGACCAATACCATCAACCTGACAATGCTGGCGCGTAAGGACGAAATCTCTGTTATGAAGATGATGGGCGCTTACGACGGTTTTATCCGATTTCCATTTATCGTAGAAGGATGCGTAGTGGGTATCATCGGTGCTGTCATAGCATACTTGTTTTCTTCTGGCGTTTATACGGCGGTTTCCAACATGATGACGAAATCAGGTGCGCTTTCTATCGTTGCGTTTATGCCTTACAAGGATATTGCTCTTCCTCTGGCAGGGTTGATGTTGATGCTTGGCTTGGGCGTTGGCATCATCGGAAGTGTAATCACTATCCGCAAGCATCTCCGCGTATGAATAAGAAATTACATGATTTTTCTGCACTTTCTGAAGTGTTTCCCCGCCAGTGCGGGGGTCAACCCGTACGATCGATGTTGAATAGGCGTATGCATACGTTTCCCCCGCCAGTGCGGGGATCAACCTTAAAGTTCAAGACCTTTATCAGAGTACATCTGGTTTTCCCCGCCAGTGCGGGGGTCCACCTCCTCTGTAGTAACAGCTTGTGGAATATACCAGGTTTTCCCCGCCGGTGCGGGGGTCAACCTTGATCAAGATTGCAACATTTATCTGCCTTTTTATTTTCCCCGCTAGTGCGGGGGTCAACCCTCGCGCATTGCTTGGCGTACTCCCTCATTAACGTTTTCCCCGCCAGTGCGGGGGTCATAAAATAACATGAAGAAAGGACTGTCCCCAATGATATTCGCAAGTGAAAAGAAATGGGTAAAAAAATTCACCGCTGGTGCGGTGGCGTCTTTGATGGTTGCAACTACATTCGTAGTTCCTGCATCAGCTACGCCGGCAAGTGACTACGAGAACAACTTCCAGCAGCGACAGGAGTTGCAGCAAAAGATCGATGCCAATAAGACAACGATAGACAATATCCAAAAAGAAAAGAGCAAGCTACAAACGCAATATGACGATGTTACTGCTCAGGTGAAGGATTTGAAAGAGGAAATTGCCAAGCTGGATCAGCAGATTGCAGTTCTGGAGAATGACATCGAAATCTCCAATCAGGAACTGGATGATAAATACGATGCATATTGCAATCGCGTGCGTAATTTCGAGGAGTATGGCACATCGAATTATTGGTCAATTATCTTCCAGTCGACTAGCTTGACTGACCTGTTGGGCCGCATTGATTTCATCAGCGAGGTTATGGATTATGACCAGAATACTATGGATGAAATCGAGAAGGCTATTGATGAGTTGAACCAGAAGGAGACAGAGGTAAAGTCTCTCAAGGATGAACGCACAGAAGCAAATAACAAACTGGAAGAACTCCAGAAGCAGCTGGGTGTTCAGATTCAAGAACGCTCTGCTGAAATCGAAAAGACTGAGGCGCAGAACAAGTCTTATACAGATCAATATACGGAATTGATTCGTCAAGGCTTCTCCATGATATCCAGCATTTCCGGACAGAGTTACAATGGTTCTAATGACGCAGTAGAAGTGTACAAGAAGTACATCGTAGACAGCGGCGAACAGCAGCGAAATCCACTCGGTTCCAAAATCGTAGAATATACGCTTCAGTTTAATGGCGGCCCTTATGTATGGGGCGGCTCCACACCGGAACAAGGCTTCGACTGCTCAGGCTTGATGTACTATGTATATGGCAAGTTCGGATACAATATCATGCGTGTAGCTGAAGATCAGTAC
>UMGV01036254.1_pt1 | contig 12718 bp, 8 predicted proteins | sample 1965361 | NCBI WGS metagenome assembly UMGV01 (sample SAMEA4836081, study PRJEB28245) | human gut metagenome | biome: gut microbiome; material: fecal sample | place: Denmark | collected 2008
GTATTTCTTAGCTAATTTATACATCATATTCCAAGTATCTTTATATACATTTTCAAATATCATACCTATTTCTTCAAGCTTTTCTATTCTATCTTCAGAAAGAGTACCATTTTTGTAGTTGATTCTTTGCTTACTAATCCAGAATCCTAATTTATAACCTTTTTCATCAGTTTCATAACCATTTATTGTTTTAAAACTATGTGGTATTTTCAAATTCCCATAATGCTCATAATATTTCTTTGTTAATTCGTACATCATATTCCAGGCGTCTTGCCTTCCAATTCCAAATATCATATCTATTTCTTTAAGCTTTTTTATTCTATCTTCAGAAAGAGTACCTTTTTTATATTTTACTCTTTGATTACTAATCCAGAATCCTAAATTATAGCCATTTTCATCTGATTCATAGCCATTTATTGTTTTAAAACTAAATGGTATTTTCAAGTCACTATAATGTTCATAATATTTCTTTGCTAATTCATACATCATATCCCAGCTATTAGGATTAATTCTATCTCTTACATATCTTAATATTTCATATAAATCTTTATTTTCTATATTTATATCAAAATCAGTATTTCTTATTTTAATCTTTTTATTACTTTTACCTTGTTTCCTTTGAATTTCTTTTACCCTATTCTTTAAATTATTTTCTAATTCTTCAATAAACTCTATATTATTAGTTAAATCTATAATTACTGGTGATAATAGTTTATCAATTATTTCTTCTTTTGTCATATCTAAAGATACATCTATACCATTACCTTTAGCTATATCTATTAATTCATTTCTAGTTAATGAATCATATTCTTCGTACTTTTCTTTTGTCTTTCCCTTTACCGCTAAAGCTCTACCTATTTGCTCAAAATATACAATATCTGAAGTAGTACCCCTTCCAAGTATTACTCCATCAACATCTGGAGCATGCACTCCTTCATTATATTGATTAATAGCAAACATAATTCTAAGTTTCTTTTTAACACTATTTCCTTCTAGATCTCTATCATTATAAAAAGCCTCTCTATTTAGTTTACCACTTGTTTTATCTTTACTTGTCGTTTTATAAAATACTACATCATACCCATCAAACCATTGTTTAACTTCATTCATAATTGTATCTATATCATTAGTATCCTCCTCAGTAATCGGAGGACAAAAATAAATATATTTACCATCATTTTTAATATTTTTTCTTACCATATCAGGTATACTCGGAGCATTAGTTATTTTCCTTTTAACATCTAATAATAACTTCTTATATTCCGTATAATCTTTCGTTGATAAATTTCCTTCTTCTATTTTATCTTCAAGATATTTCTCATAATCATATAATCTTACATAAGCACTTCGATAAATAGGTTTAGGTAGTACCCCATCTATCATAGCATCACATAAATCATAATAGTTTACTACCTTACCAGAAAATAATTCATCAGTATCTGGATTAGTCATATCTCTTTCATATATAGTACCCCTATCTCTTACATTATAGGCAGACATTCCAAACAATAACATATTAGGATGAGTATCTACAATAGTATTAATTCTATTTCCCCATACAGGAGCACCAAGATGATGAAGTTCATCTGTTATAAGTAAATCAACATCTAAATCAACTATTTCTTCTCTTGATAAATTTATTAAACTTTGATATGTTCTAAATTTTAAATTAGGAAAATCCCTATTTATATCTAAACCATTATTATTTATTATATTTTTAATATGCTCTATTATAGCTTCAGAAGGAGATATATATAATACTTTTTTATCTTTATATTCATAAGCTAATCTTAAAGCTACATAACTTTTACCAGTACCAGTAGCTTGCAATATAGCAACTTTATCTTCACCATAATTATAAGCATTAAGTACCCTATTAAATGCTTCAATATTATGTTCATATAAATTTAATATATTATTCATACTTCTCACCTATCACACCTATTATATATATTATATCATACTTTTCTAATATCATATAAAATACCCCCTCTAAAATTAGAAAATAATATAACACAAATAGCAAACAAAGTCAATTATATTATTTTTTCTTTCATTAATTCATTTTACTAAAAAAGAAATAAAATAACAAATTTTATTTCTTAATATCCTCTAATTTTACAGATACAATCTTACTAACACCAGACTCTTGCATTGTAATACCATATAAAACATCTGCATATTCCATAGTCTTCTTTTTATGAGTAATAATAATAAACTGAGTATTATCCCTATACTTATCTAAATACTTACCAAAAGCCTCAACATTAGCATCATCTAAAGCAGCCTCAACCTCATCAAATAAACAAAAAGGTACAGGTCTAACATTAAGTATAGCAAATAATAACGATATAGCCGTAAAAGTCTTCTCTCCACCAGATAACAAACTAATACTCTGAAGTTTCTTACCAGGAGGCTCCGCCTTAATATCAATCCCAGTTTCCAATATATTGTCCGGATCAGTTAAAGAAAGTTCTGCTCTTCCTCCCTTAAATAACTCACGATATACAATCTTAAATTCACGTCTTACCTCTTCAAAAGTAGTACTAAGCTTATTCTTCATAATACTATCCATCTCTTTAATAATATCATATAAAGTATTTTCAGCAGTAATTAAATCCTCTTTCTGTGATTTCAAAAAATCATATCTCTCTTTAACCCTTTCATATTCACTAGGAGCATTCAAATTAACATCTCCAATAGAAAGCAAATCATTCTTAAGCCTACTAATCTCCTTATTAGCACTATCTATATCCATATCTAATTTATAATTATTAATAGCAAACTCATAAGTCATATTATAATCATTAGTCAAATCATTAAGCAAATTATCTAACTTAACATCAATTCTATTAACAATAATATTCAAATTATTAAGTTCCTTTTGCTTCTTACCAATATAACTATTACTACTTCTAGAAGTTTCCTCAAGCTCATTAATAGTATTATTAATCTTATCCTCATCCACTTTTAATAAAGAAAGACTACTATTAACACTACTAATATTCTCCCTAATTTTAGCAAGTTCATTAATAAGATTATCTTCTTCACTATTATTAGAAGTAATATTAGTCAAATCCCTAAGTTCATTTTCTTTTTCTTCTTTATCCTTATTAAGTTTATTAATAGTTATATAAATATTTTCTTTCTTAGTTTCATATTGAATCTTATTATTTTGATATTCATATAATTTATTATTAATCTCATTAAGTTCTTTATCAATATCACTAAGTTCCTTAGCATTATCTTTATTCTTATCTTCAAGAACATTACATTTCTTCCTATTTTCATCGAGTTCATATCTAATAGATAAAGAATTATTAAACTTATCCTTACTACCACCAGTTAAAGAACCACCAACATTAACGACTTGACCATCTAAAGTAACAATTTTATATTTTTTATTAATAAGAGCACTAAACCTATTAGCAGTATCAATATTATCCACTATAATAGTATTACCAAGTACATTAGAAATAATATTACTATATCTATTATCATACTTAACAAGTTCACTAGCAATACCAATATATCCATCCTCATATCTAATATTATCTAAAATACCATTATCAATATAACGGCCATTAATAACAGATATCGGATAAAAAGTCGCTCTACCAAGATTATTACTCTTAAGATAATTAATAAGTTCTTTAGCAATATTAGGAGTATCAACTACTAAATATGAAGCCTGTCCCCCTAAAGCAGTACTAATAGCAGTATTATACTTATTATCAGTATCAATAAGTGAAGCAATAACATTATGAATACCATTAAATTTAGGATTATCTAATATCATTTTAATCTGTTTAGGAACCAATGAATTATTATTAATACTATCTTCCAAATATTGAATTCTATATTTCAAACTATCAATATCCCTATTATTCTTAATAATCATATTATTATAATTATTCTTCCTAAATAATAAATCACTACTCTTACTACTAATATTATCAATATCCCCTTTTAATAACTCTATCTTCTTATTAATAACCAAAATATCACTATTAAAATTATTCAAATTATTATTAATATCAATAATCTCCTCTTTCAAAGAAATAATATTATTAGCAATTTTAGAAGACTCTTCCTTATACTTATTTCTCTCTTGTAATAATTTAATAGAAGAAGTAATCTTCTCTTCATTCTTAGTAAGATCAATTAAAGTACTCTGTTTAGAAGAAATATCTTCCCTTATATTTCTAAGTTTATCTTTATATTTAAGAATATCAATATCATAATTACTATTATTAGTACTAACCTTAGCAATTTCATCTTCTAATAACTCAATCTTTTCTTTATCTTCTTTATATTCAAAATTCAAATCACTAATCATTTTAGCAATAGAAGCAACCTCTATATTAGATAACTTATCTTTAATATCTTTATATCTAATAGCTCTCTTTGAAGCCTCTTCTAAAGGTACTACATTACCTTCAAGTTCTAAAATAATATCATTAACGCGATTTAAATTCTGATTAGTTCTATCAAGTTTTCTTAAAGCTTCTTCTTTTCTTCTTTTATACTTAAGTACCCCAGCAGCTTCTTCAAATATTATCCTTCTATCTTCAGGTTTATTAGAAAGTATTTCATCTATCTTACCCTGACTAATAATATTAAAACTCTCTTTAGCAGTACCAGAATCAGATAATAACTCAATAATATCCTTAAGTCTTACCCTTTCATTATTAATATAATACTCATTTTCACCTGTACGAAAAGCCATTCTCTTAATAGAAACCTCATCAAAATCAATAGGCAATGTCTTATCTGTATTATCAAATATCAAAGATACCGAAGCACTATTAAGAGGTTTTCTACTCTCACTACCAGAAAAAATAACATCAAGTGAAGAATCACCCCTTAAAGACTTCATAGATTGTTCTCCTAATACCCATCTAACAGCATCTACAATATTAGATTTACCAGAACCATTAGGTCCAACAATACCATTAACATTCTTACAAAACTCAACTCTTGTTTTATCAGCAAATGATTTAAAACCATATGCTCTTAACTCCTTTAAATACATACATTCACATCCTACTTATCTATTTTATCAGATTTCTCAAATAAAATCTACTATAAAATATAAAAATAAAAAGAATCATACATATATACGATCCCTAGTATTTTTCTTTTTATTATTAGTATTATAATACTTATCTACTAAAACAACCTTTTTATTCTTAACACTATTCTTACTATCAATAATTCTCTGATTAGTAGATCCCCTAAAAATACAATCATAACTCTTCTTTTCAAGAACAAAAGGACCATCTATTAATACATCAATAGTTTTTAAAAATTCAATTATTTTAGGATTATCCTTAGCCAAAGCCATAAGACTCTCAAAAGTAAAACCAGTATAGCACCAAATATTCATTTTTTTAGCTTTAATATATTTAGCAAGTTCTAAACAAGCATCAACCTGATATAAAGGATCTCCACCAGAAAAAGTAATACCATCTTGCCCTTCAAGTTCATCTATTTGATCCTCTATTTCGCGGATATCTACCAAAAAGCCATCATCAAAAGAATGCGTTTGAGGATTATGACACCCAGGGCACTTATGTAAGCAACCCTGGGTCCACAATACCGCTCTTATACCTTCACCATCTACAATACTATCAGATTGTAATACTGGCGAAGCAAGTCTAATTTCCACTAAGCAGCCTTTTTATCTAATAATCCTTCAGTACTATGTTTTACTCTATCTCTTTCTTCAGCTCTCTTACCGTTATTAAATCTATCTACAGTACCAACTAAATAACCAGTAATCCTTCTAATTCTATCAAAACCTACACCCTCACCAACTAATTTTTCTTGTTTTTCTTCTTTCATTTTAATTACTTCCTTTCTAACAATTACAACTATTTTTAAATTCATTTACTTTTTCAATAGGAACACCTTCATAAGCCTTCCTGCCACATCCAGGACAAACATCACCAATAACACCAATATAACCACATACAGGATCTCTATCTACTGGATGATTAATAGCGGCATAACCCATATCATTTTCATACATTAATCTAATAATCTTTTCAAATGCCTCTAAGTTATTAGTAGTATCACCATCTAACTCAATATAACTAATATGACCAGCATTAGTATATTTATGATAAGGGCCTTCCTTCTTAATCTTATTAACTATTGAAATATTATAATATACTGGAACATGGAAAGAATTAGTATAATACTCTCTATCAGTAACACCCTTAATCTTACCATATATAGCCTTATCAATATTAACAAATCTACCAGATAAACCTTCCGCAGGAGTAGCAAGTAAAGTAAAGTTTAAATGATATTCAGCAGAATACTCATCACATCTCTTTCTCATAAACTCAATAATTTCAAGTCCAAGTTTTTGAGCATCATCACTCTCACCATGATGTTTACCAATCAAAGCCTTAAGACACTCAGCAAGACCAATAAAACCAATAGATAAAGTACCATGTTTCAATACCTTTCTTAACCTATCATTAGGTTTAAGTTTATCCGAATCAATCCAAACACCCTGACCAAGTAAAAATGGGAAATTATAAAGTCTCTTATTACATTGAATTTCAAATCTCTCAAGTAACTGATCTTTAACCAAATCCATAAGTTCTCCAAGTTCCTTATAAAAGCCATCCAAATCAGTTTCATCATTTCTAACAATACCATGCTTAATACCAAGTCTAGGTAAATTAATCGAAGTAAAAGATAAATTACCTCTGCCAGGAGTGACAGCCTTATCTTCATCTACAACATTACCAATTACCCTAGTTCTACATCCCATATAACCAACTTCAGTATTATAATCTCCCTTAAAATAAGGTTTATTAAACGAAGAATCCATAAATGAGAAGTTAGGGAACAATCTTTTTGAAGATACCTTACATGCTAATTTAAATAAATCATAGTTAGGATCATCAGTTTCATAATTAACACCTTTTCTTAACTTAAATATAGATATTGGAAATATTGGAGTTTCATTTTTACCAAGACCAGCATCTACCGATAATAAGAAATTCTTAATAACCATTCTACCTTCAGGAGAAGTATCAGTACCAAAGTTAATAGAAGAAAACGGTACCTGAGCTCCCGCTCTAGAATGCATAGTATTCAAATTATGAATAAAAGCTTCCATAGCCTGATAAGTCATTCTATTAGTCTTCTTATAAGCAGTCTCATAAGCCTTCTCAAAAATTCTCTTAACTTCATGGCTATCTTTATATATAGGTTCAAAACAACTAACATCAACATTAATACTATTTAATTTATCAATTTCTTTTTCAACCTTATCCATATTAACAAAGCTAATAAAATCAGTAAAGTCTAATAATTCATATACAGCTTGTTTATATTGTCTTTTAAAAGTCTTAAGTACACCAGGAGCCATATAAAAATCAAAAGCCGGTATAGATTGACCACCATGCTGATCATTCTGATCAGATTGAATAGCAATAGCAGCAAGTGCACTATAACTCATAATATCTTTAGGTTCCCTAAGATGACCATGTCCTGTTGAAAAACCATTTTTAAATAATTTATTTAAATCAATCTGCATACAAGTAGTAGTACCCATAGCCTCAAAATCCATATCATGAATATGAATATCACCATTATCATGAGCCTCAGCAAACTTCTTCTTCATCAAATAAGTTTCAGTAAAAGCTCTTGATATAGTACTACCAAACTGAAGCATAGTTCCCATAGCAGAATTACCATCAATATTAGCATTCTCCCTCTTAGAATCCTCTTCATTAGCAGATTTAAGCCCTAAGCCTTCAATTTTCTTTTGAAGCTTAGCCATATTCTTATCATCTCTAAAAGCTTCTCTAGCAGCAGCTCTTCTCTTTCTATATTCAGAAAAATTCTCATATACATCATCATAATTATATTTCTTAAGCATATCCTCGATCAAATCTTGAACTTCTTCAATCTTAATCTTACCATTAGGTAAATATTCCTTAGCTATTTTCTTAATAACAGCCTGATATACCTTTTGAATATCTTTAGAAGTATACTTCTTTTCTTCAGCATCTTCTGCTGTTACACTATCAAACCCTTTCTTAATGGCCAAAGCAACTTTAGTACCATCAAATTCTACCTTCCTACCATTTCTTTTAACCACTTCAAGGTTCTCTAATTTTTCTTCTGTTTCAATCATTTTACTTCCTCCAACATTTATTTTACAATCTAATTATATAGCATCACTACACCCATGTCAATAGTTTCTGTTTGCTTTTTTATTTTTTTACATTTTTTCAATTTTTAAGTAAAGTAAAAATATACTTTTTTAAAAAAAATAGTTTTTTTATATTTTATTCTTTTGTATATTATAGCCAATATTTCTTTATATTTAAAGAGATTATAGAAATTTTAAGTATATTACAAATGTAAATTATTTTTGCTTTTTTCAGTATTTTAAAGAATTACAATGTTTCTTAAATTGAATTTTTTAACTTTTTTAACAGCTTGTTAACGACTAAGTGTTCGCCTTTTTAAAGACAATATATTATAAACAAAGGAAATAGAAAAAGATGACCAAAGTCATCTTTAATATTTAATAAGTTTTCTCAAATAAAGGCAATATCTTTCTTAAACTATCTTCCCCAGTAACTTCCTTAATAATACTATCACCATTATCATCTTTAATAACCCTAATAAGCTTATAATTATTTTCAATATCAGTTTTAGTATCATTAATTTTAGCTATATAATAATAATCTATATCTTCACAATTAACCTTATCAAGTACTACATACTCTTCCTTATTTTCAAGTATAATTACCTTGTTAATATCAATCTTCATCATATCACCTCTAATTATTAATATCCGGGAACCCAAAATTATCCTTTGTACCATTAAAGCCATTATTTACAGGAATATCAATACTAGGAAAAACATTAGCATCCAATTTAGAATCAGATACAGGTACCCAGAAAGCATTATCTTCCTTATTATCAAGAATCTTTGTATCAGTAGAATTACTATTATTATCTAAAGTATTATTCCATATAGGAACACTACCATTAGAAGTATTAACTTCTTCTACTGTATTAATATTTGTATTAATATTACTACCCCATACAGGAATATTATCATCATTAATTACCTTAATATCAGTATCATCCTTTTTAATAATATCCTCCTTCTTAGGAGCCTCCCAAGTAGGAGTAACAATATCTTCCTTAACACCTTCATTATCTAATTTCTTATCATCCACTAAATCATTATTAGAAGTATCAATAACCTTATCTTCTTCTTTACTATTATCTATTTCATTAGTAATATCATCAAAAGTAGGAGCCTTAATAGTAGGATTTAACTTCTTATTAACCTTCTCTCTAACACTCTCACCCTTAAGTCTAGCCAAACCAATATTTAAAGATTTAGGATAATCAATAACATCAACTATACGATAAGGATTAATTTCTTTAACAAAGATTTCCTCTTCTTCATCACCATTATCTTCTTCTAATTCAGGAGTTTCCAATGGAACTTCTTCTAATTCCTCTTTATTATCATAAGTATCAATTAATCCATACTCTCTCAATATCGAAAGAATTTCTACAGAATTATTAGCTTCTTCTAATTCACTTAATCTTTCCTCTTTAAAACTAATTCTATTAGTATAATTAGATACATTCTCTAAAACTTCTTTCTCATTCTTAAGTACATCTAATTGTTCTTTTAAAACATCTTCAAAAGAACTAAAATTATCAGTAACTTCAATAGTCAAATTATCTTTAATACTTCTTCTATTTCTTATTATCTTATTTATCTTATCCCTTTTTTCAAATAAATCATTATAATTATCTTCAAATTTAACAACAAGAGAATATATCTTTAACAAAAGCTCCCTATTCTTCCAAGTAAAATAACTTCTTTCAGCATCTTCAATATAAGAAGCATAATCATCATTATCTCCACTTATCATCAAACTATTAACACTATCTTTAGTTACATCTAAAGTTTCCTTATTATCTTTTACTTTATCAATAACCATAGCAATCTCAGTATCAATATCATCTTCATTTAATTTACTCAAATAATCATCATTACTAATAACATCTTTAAAAGAATTATATAACTCATCCTCCATGATCTTATTCTTTTTAATATACTCATCTTGTTTAGCCACTTCATCACTAAGTTTATCCTTAAGTTCAGAAATAGATTCATTAACCGTATTAATCTCATTACGAGTATCTAAATATTTAGTAATAGTTTCCAATCTATTCTTCTTATCTTCAAACTCACTTTCAGATACAACAAGTTGTAATCCCTTAATATATCTACCAGTAGTTAAATAAAACCTATTTTCTAACTCTTCTCTCTTCTCTAATCTACTCTTAAGTAAACTAATAAGCTTACCAAGTCTTTCCTCTTCTTTCTCGATAGTAACAGCAGGAACAATCAAAGGTTTAATTTCTTTTTCAAACTTACTATTATAGATAGAATCTATCTTCTTAGAATACTTTTCATAATTAATAAGTACATCAGGTGGTGTTTCAATATTCTTCTCTTTATCAAGTTTTATTCTAGTTTCAAAAATCTTACAAAGATTTTCAAAAGAATTTAAAGAGTTTCCTTCCATAATACCTCACCTTCCTTACTACCTAATTCTGGAAATCCAGAACTATTTTTATTCTTATTTTCAATAACAGGTATTTCATTCAAAGACTTTTTACTTTCTGTAGTCTTCCAAATAATATTTTGATTATTTTCTAAAATATCATAAATAGAATTATCTTTAGTTTTATCTTTCATAGGAGATTCAGGAAATATAGAAGTACTATTATCTTTCTTTTCTATTTCTTCTTTTGGAATCTCTTTTTTTACTTCTTCTTTTTCAGCAGGAACCTCTAAAGAAACATTCTCATTAACATCTTTAAACAAATCATCTGCTTTACTATTATCAGTAGGAATATCAATAGGTTCCCATATAGGAGTATCCTCTTTCTTATCTTCTTTCTCATTCATAGGAGCTTCTGAAGCCACTTTAAATAAAGAAGATTCCATATCATTATTAACCTTATTAGGAACAATCTTAGTATTTTCAAATAACTCATTAGTATCAAAAGTATCTTCATATTTAAGCATATCATCCAAAGATTTATTTTCTAAAGGATTCTTTATCTTTTCATCCTTAATAAAATTAGCCTGCTCTTTCTTTACTTTCTCCTCAAGTTCTTCTTGTACCTTTTCAAATAGTTCCTCTTTCTTAGGATTAATAACCGTCTTCTTTTGTAATTCCTTTAATTTTTCCGTTCTCTCTAATTGTTCTTTAAGTCTAGCCTCTTCAATAAGCTTTTGTCTTCTAACCCTAGAAGCCTCTATCTTTTGTTCCTCTTGTAATTTCTTTTCTCTTTCCTTACTCTCTTGATTTCTAGCAAGTCTAATTCTTTCTTCTCTAAACTTATTCTCACTCTTAATCAAATCCTCAAGTAATTCTTTAAATTCTTTAGAGTTATTTTCTTCATCTATTTCATAAAGACGTTTATTCTTCTTTTCTCTCTCACTTCTAAGATCATCATAATTCTTAATATCTTGTTTTTCTAATTTAATAGTATTATATCCCTTAGATAATTCATCATTAATAAGATTATAAAGCTCAGTACCAGAAATATTTCTAAGAATATCATTAATTTCTTCTCTCTTCTTAAGTAACTCTTCATATCCACTAGTAGGCTTATCATATATCTCAATCAATTTAATAATATTAACTTCTTTATCATATACATCATATTCTTTAGTAATATCTGATAGCATCTTTTCACATTCAAGCTTCATATCATCATCTTTTAGTTCTATAGAACTATCTAGATTATCTTTAGCCATATCCTTAGCATAAGAAAGTGAACTATATTTATTAAAAATATCATCCTTCTTATCCATCAAATTATAAAGATTAAGCTTATCAAGAGATTTACTAATCAATGCAATCATCTTACTCTCAAGCATATCATTTAAACGCATATTAGCCTTAACATTACGAGAAGCCTCACTAATCTTAATATCAAGACTCTTCATATCACTAATAAGAGACTCCTTTAAAGCCTTATTATCCTCATATTTTTCAATAATCTTTAATTTTCTTTTATAAAAGGTAAGTTTATCTTCACCAAGAAAAGTAGTAAGTTCAACAAGAGAACCAGTTATATCCCTATGTCTTTCTTTTCTTTGATTCAAATATTCACGTCTACCCTCTATTAAAGAAATAAGATCTCTTAACCTATCCTTCTCTTCATCTAATAATTTAGATTCCTTACTAGATAAAGCAATATATTCCTCTTCATACTCAGTGTTAGTATCAAGTAATATCTGTTTCTCTATCTTATCTAATTGATCACATATTCTTTCTTTCTGTAGACTATCAGTAGTCAAATTCAAACTACTCAAAAACATATCATATTGTTTTAATCTTTTAACTACTTCTCTATTTGTATAGTTCACACAAACCACCTCTATTATAATTATAATTTTTTTTATATTTTTTGTCAATTAATATAAAGTAATTTAACACTAGATTACCATTTTTATTACCAAAAATAGTATTAAAACCAATCATAAATATCATAATAATAACGAGGTGCTAATATGAATAACAAAATAATTAATAAATTAAAAGAAGAAACTAATAATAGTTCATATATAATATATAGAGAAAAATATATAAATAACACCAAAATAAATATAATCTATAACGAATCCCTA
>UMGV01052332.1_pt1 | contig 12679 bp, 12 predicted proteins | sample 1965361 | NCBI WGS metagenome assembly UMGV01 (sample SAMEA4836081, study PRJEB28245) | human gut metagenome | biome: gut microbiome; material: fecal sample | place: Denmark | collected 2008
AAATACATATTCATATCCGTCTTCTAAAATTTTTGTAAACATATTACAAAAGCCAAATAAAGCATTAGTATATATTCCATCTTTAGTCTTCATCAAATTACCTGTATATGCTGTAGCATAATATGATCTAAACATTAAGCTATTGCCATCAATCAATGCTATTTTACTCATTTGAATCACCTTTTTCTCTTTATAATATTTTAACACATTTTTATAAAAATTGACATACATTTTTAAATTTGTATCATAATAAAAATATGATGAAATGTATATTATTTATTTTAATCACTGTGTCGCTAACTTTTTCTACTGTTCCTTCTTGTCATAAAAAAGAAACAAACAATTCATCTTCACATCTGTCATATTATTTTGATAATAGAGAAATTGATTATATAAACGAAAACAACATAAATATAAATGAAATAATACCTTATGTTGAGTTTAAATCATTTAACGTATATAATTTTTATGAATATGAAAATCTTAGAAAGGAAAAAAATTATACTTATATTCAAACCTTAAATCGTATCAATTATCCTAATTTTTACAAAAAATATGTATCAGTAAAACCAGCAATTTTTACGAATAGTTTTTTAACTTTAGTTAATAAGGGACATTATGTTGATAGTAGTTTTATTCCAAATGATATAATTGCATTAAAAAATACAAATATAACTTACATAAAAAGAGAAAATGAAATAATGCAAGCTAACAAAACTATTTTAGAAAATTATAGTCTTCTAGAGCAAGCTGCAAAAAAAGAAAATTTTAATTTATATGTTTTTTCAGCTTATAGAAGTTTTGATAAACAACGATATATTTATTATGATATAAATAATTGTAATGATGAAACTGTGGCTAGACCTGGTTTTTCGGAACATCAATTGGGTTTATCTTTAGATATATCGACACTTGAATATGGTTTAACAAATTATTTAAAGGATAGTGAAGAATATAATTGGTTAATAAAAAATGCTCACAAATATGGTTTTATTCTCAGATACCCGCAAGGCAAAGAGGAATATACAGGTTATGCCTACGAACCATGGCATTTCCGTTATGTTGGAAAAGATGTTGCTAGTTTTATTTATGAAAATAATCTCACTCTCGAAGAATATATTTACGATTACTTAGAAATAAAATAACGTTTTTTTAATAATCGCATAAAATAATAAAGAAAGGAGAGAAAAGCGTGAAAAACTTTGCCTACAGAAATAATGATTACATAATACCAAATAATCCATGTAAATCTTGGTCACAATATAATTGCAACAAAAAACCAGAAGTTATTAATGATGATAGATTCGGTGGTTTCTTACTACCATTTATTACTGGAGCAGTTGTAAGTGCCCCTTTTTGGTTTGTAGCTGGTAATAATAAACAGCAATATCAAAATCAACCTTATCCAATATATTATCCATATCAACAGTACCCTCAACAATCACCAAGTTACTATCCATATCCACCTTATCCATATAGGTAATTAATTATAAAAAGGCCCAATGAGCCTTTTTTTAAAAATAATCAATCTTCATTTTTAATATAGTTATCTAATAATGTAGCAAGCAAAGCCCCGATAAGTGGTGATATAATAAATATCCATAACTCTTTTAGAGCTGTTCCTCCTTGAAATATAGCTACTCCTATTGAGCGAGCAGGGTTAACACTTGTACCTGTTAGTCCAATTCCAAGTAAATGGACTAAGACTAATCCCAATCCAATCACTATCCCAACAAGAATTTTATTTTCACTCTTTCTATTAACACCTAAAACAAGGCTGATAAAAACACAAGATAATAACACTTCTACTATTATTGCTATAATATATGCCATAGTATCATGTCTAAAAGTAATACCTTCTTTCACTAAAATTGCATTTTGAATAGTATTTGCGGCTAGATTATCTCTACTTCTAAAAATAAAGTATAATACTAAAGCTCCAATCACACCACCTATTATTTGCGAAATAATATAGATTAAAAAATCTTTTAAACTAAGTTCTTTTTTGATTAAGTATGCTAATGATACAGCTGGATTTAAGTGACAACCAGAGATATAACCATAAGAATAATATACTACTGTAATGGTTAAACCAAATGCTAAAGATGTAGCTATAACATTACCATTTGTGTATATAGCAACGCCACATCCAAACAAAACAATAAACATAGTTCCTAATAATTCAATAAAATATTTTTTCATTTGTTTCATTTTCCTTTCTAATTATATTATTGCTTTTTTTTCCATTTTCATACTTTTAAATATTGTACATAAAATTTGCAAATAATATTTTTTTTGATTTGACTTTTTGCCATAAAAGAAGTATAATATTTAGTAGTCTCTTGTTGTACATTTTTGAATAATAAGAGAATAAAAGAAAAAAATAAAAGTGACATTTATTTAAGATAAATTTAGTAAAGGATTTGTTTATTATGAAAAAATTTCTACTACTTGTTGCTTTATTAGTAACAACTGTATGTCTATCTGCCTGTGATTGTGGTGGCAATAGAGTAAAACACACTACTTATGATTGCGAAGAATTCCTTATATCTCAAGGTACACAAGGTTTGAATATGCGAGAAAACTATAAGCAATTGCAGTTAATTTTCTATTCAAATGGGCACTTTAAATGGGTTGGTGTTACTACTGATGGTAAAGATGAGATTTATGAGGGAACTTATAGAAATGATTATGTAACTGAAAAGAACGAAAAAGGTGAAAGTGTAAATGTTGGATATCGTCTAACACTTTATTACGACAACAAGCCTGATGAATTCCAAGGTATATTTGGTTATCCTAAATATGATCTTACTCTTGACGGAAGCACATTAACTAGACTTCAGCATCAAGTTGGTGGTTCAACTAATAGAATTATTAGACAAACTTTTGTAAAAAGTAAATAAGCAATTAAAAAAGAAGGTTTAAAGACCTTCTTTTTCTTCGCTTTTTTCTTCAAATTTGTGAAATACATTTGATACCTTTTTATATACGATAAATGTTATTGTTGAAACCAAAGTGGAAACAACAATATTAAATGGTATAACGCAGGCCAAAATATAAACTCTCATATAATTGCTACTATCGATTGTTTTAAAAATCTTTACCCAAGGTATGACTTTTAAAATATCTATAAGATTATCAGCACTAAGACCATAAACTTTCATATAGTATGGTAATAATATAACTCTATTGGAAAATATTGCACTTAGTGTCCAAACAATTATTCCAATTCCTAAAGATAAAACTCCACCTTTTTTAGTATTTACTTTTTTATAAATGAAAGAAACTATCAAAACAACAAATACGCCAATCAATAAATCAGCTAGTTCTCCAACATATTGAGTAGTAGAAAATGGCAAGACAATTATTGTTCTTAACAATACTATTGCCACCCCTTCTATTGGTCCCATAATAAACCCACCTATTATCACTGGAAGATTAGAAAATTGTACTTCTAAAAATGATGGAAATGGTGGAAGTGGAAAACGTATAAAATACAAAACAGTTGAAAGCGCTGTAAATATTGCTATTTTAGCTATCAATAAAATTTTATTTTTTCTCATATTTTAAAATATTTCTTCAACAATAATTTTTGTTTTTCTAGTAATTGTTGCAATTTCATAGAGCTAACAAATTGCGGATTAGTAATTGTTATTTTTTCTTCTTTCAAACCTGAAACATATTTATATTCAAGTATTATATCTTTATCAGTTTTAGCAATAGTGATTGGTTTATACTCACCATCTATAACTTCAACTGTTGTTTTTTGATTATCAACGATAACTGAATATTCAGTAATTGCTTTAGCACGATCTAGAAAATCAAATTCAAAAGTCATTTCGCCATTTAATTCTGTGACTTTACAGCCTCTATATGTTGGAACGTCTTTGATAGTAGAAAATTTTCCTTTATATTCTGTCTTCATATCTTTTCCACTAGTATCTTCAAAACATAGACTCCAATTGTAATCTCTATTTTTTCTAAGACCAGTTACATTAACTTCACCATCAACAACTTTATAATCTTTATCATTGATTTTGATATATGTATCTAATATCTCACGATGATAATCATTTAAAAGATTAACTTTAAACTTAGCTGTTGTTTCAGTAATATCAGTAATTTTCACAGAATATTCTGGTTTTTTTCTTTCAACAGCAAATAGGCCACTGAAAATAGCTCTTTCTTCTGTATTTTGATTTATATATACAAATTTACCATTTTTCTTGATAGTTGCGCCAACGCTACCACCGCCATCCATTTGATAAGCTTCAACGCAACCATAATGCTTTAAAATAGCGTTTGTTTCGTTATGACTTGAGCCTTTAGCTTCACTGTTTCCCATATCAACAGTAATTAATACAATATCACCATTTGCTTTTCTTCCAAACAAACTACGAGCATATTGTTTAGTATTATATGAAGCATTTGAAGCTATATCCTTTCCATCCATTCTTTGAACAGTGTGAAATCCTATAGCAGTTTCCACTTCGTTATAAATACCTTCATATTCATATTGTACTCTAATAGCACTACCAACTTTTAAGTCATTTAAAAGTTCAGCATTTGTTGTATCAATTGCAAAACCACCCTTAGATATTGTAGCTTGAGTAGATACACTATCTATAGTTCCTTTAGCAAACAAAGCATTAGTAGCATCATTTTTCTTCCAATCAGCATATTTAACAGTATTACTCATATATGCTTGAAGTGCCTTGCTAACTATAAATAAATTAGTGCCATTAACATTAATATCTGCAACTTTATTTTCGTTTACATATCCAATCCAAATTGCACTTTCACCATTATTAGGTTTTTCATTAACTTTTTCAATTGGATACTTTTTACTAACATTTCCTTTTTCATCATATATAGATAGGAATAGTCCCTTGATTTTTACATTACCTGCATTAAAATTCATACTACCACTAACTATTGAATCAGCTACTCCGCCCTTTAAAAAGGCTGCAATGTTTCCACCACCTTTTACTGGCCAACATGGAATTGAAAACCAAGAATCACCATCAGCTATCATAGGATAATAAGGTTGTGGACAAAAAACATCACTACCATCAGCTACACCAAGTTGACCGTATTTTTGAATATATTGATCTGCATTTATTCCACCTATTACTTCCCAATCAGGATGATTTTTCTCATAATCAGTTGCTATCTCAGTAAGTTTTTTTCTTACAAAGCCAGAACCGGTGCTTATTGCCCAAGCAACAATCTTACTATTATCTGTTTGTTTTTGAGTAAAAACATTCACATTTTGATTAGATGCATTTGAATTAGCTGTTGATATACCCTTATCACTTCTATGTGTTGTGTAAGTAAAATTAGAGTATTCATAATTTTCAGTAACCATATAGCTACCTAGACCATTATCGCTTTCAATAGCATTAACATTATCAATAAATAAAAACATTGATAAAGCAATTGCAATTATAAAAATAAAAATTTTTTTAATTTTATTCATATCAGAAAAATATCTCCTTTATATTATTATAATATTTTAAGCTCTTTTTTTCAATCATTTCTTTGTTTTTTTATTAGCAATTGAAAATTTGATATACTTATGATAAAATTAACTCGGTGATTAACAAATATGAGTAAAGTAGTTATTAAAAAATGTTGTGAATATGAATTAGATGACGTAAAAGAAAAAATTAAAGAATCATTTGATTACCTTGGTGGTATAGAAAAATTAATTAGTCCTAATGCAAGAGTTTTTATAAAATGTAATTGTGTTGGACCTTTTGACAAAGATTCTGGAATTACAACACATCCAATCATTGCCAAGGCTGTTTTACAATTAGTAAAAGAAAGAACAAAAAATATTATAATTGGTGATAATCCAGCAACGCGTGATATTGTTTTCACATTGAAAAAAAACGGATTATACGATATTATTAATGAAGAAAACGTTACAATAGTAAACGGGAAAAAAACAACAAAGATATATAATTCTACAGCAAAGATATATAATGAATTTGAAGTTTCTGAAGAAATGGTTGATGCTGATGTTTTCATTAACCTTCCAAAACTAAAAACTCATTCTTTAGCTTATATGACTTGTGCAGAAAAGAATTTTTTCGGACTAATATTCGGCCTTAACAAAGCTGCTTGGCATGTCAAAGCTAGTAATCCTTTAGAGTTTGGCGAAGCAATAAACGATTTATATGGAGCTGTCCTTGAAACATTTAAAAATAAAAATATCATTAATATATGTGATGGTATATTGGGTCTTGAAGGTGAAGGGCCATCAACAGGTGGATTGAAAAAGAAAGCTAATGTTATCATCACATCACTAGATGCTGTAAGTTTGGATAGAGTCGCTTGTGAACTGGTAAAACTAGATAATAATAAATGTTTTATAACAAATTTAGCAAATGAAAGAAATTACGGTAATGGCGATATAAATAAAATTGAATTATTAGGTGATAAACTTGATGAATTCAAAGATGTTGCTTTTTTAGCCCCTAAAGATTCTTTGAGTATTGTTGGATTAAAAATATTAAAGATTAAACCATTAAGAAATTTACTTTTAGAACATCCTAAAATAGACCATAACCTTTGCATTCGTTGTGGGGAATGCGCAAAAATTTGTCCTCCTCACACGATGAAAATTGAAAAAGGCAAATTCCCTAAACTTAATTCTACAAAATGTATTCGCTGTTGGTGCTGTGCTGAAGTTTGTCCTCAAAATGCAATTTGCAAAACTAATCGTCCAATTTTAGGTAAAATTTTCTTTAAATAAATTATTTAAAATAAAGACTGCACATTGATATTGTATCTGTCTACTCACCAGATGTCATATCTTACGTGCAGTCTTTTAAACATTCATATTAAAATTATCATTTTCTCACTATTTTAATCACAGGATAATAGACTGGATAATAATAAACAGGATATATTAGTCTAGGTTGCATAAAAGAATGATAAAAATAATCACCATAATTATAATAATAATGATTTTTTTTAGCATTATTATTTTCACATGAAGTAGAACTAGATTCTACTTTTTTACTATTTCTTTCTTCTTCATCACTTTTTAAAGTAGTAATAGTTTCTTTTTCTAATACAACATTCTCTTCTTTTTTTAAGTTAACCTCTTTTTCTTCTTCTGTTACAATGTTTTTATCGCTATTTACATCATCACTTTCATTATCTTTTTTTTCATCTATAGAAACATTTTCAGTTTTTTCATTGTCATTTTTATTGTTTTTTGGTTCGCTTTCCAAATATTGATTAGTGATTTTTCCCTCGTTGTTACTATCATTTTCAAAACTTTTATTGTTGAAATCCCCTTCGTCATGCTTTAATTTTGGATAATAGTCCTCGATAAAAGGTTCCATTTCCATTACTTCACTATCAACAACACTAGTAATAATTGGTATTTTTAGCTTAGTTCCTGGAATCAATTTATCCCATCTTTTTATATGACGATTTTCTTCTACTAATTCATCTTTAGACAAATTATATAAAAACAATATTTTTTCAATAGTTTCATTCATCTGAACGATATGAAATTTCATATAATCACCCTAATTAATTATATGCAATCTTCATATTTTTCAGTATAAAAAATCGTTGTTGCCAACGATTTAATTTGCGTTTATGAAGTTTTCATTAATCTCATTTTCAAAATCATCATCGATTGGCTCGCAATTGTCTACCGGTGAAAGTACCGCAACAACCATTTTTGCTTCGCCAATTATTTCTGCAATTACTTCAAAGACAATATCTACAATTATATTATTATCTTGAATACAAGCATTTGTGCACGTAGGTTGTTGTAGCATACGAACTATAACATCACGACATTCACTATTCAAATCTTTGACAATCTGTTTTGTTTTAATAGTTTGATCATATGGAATAACTTGTTTTGCAACTTCTGTTTTCGTATTGTTGTCATATGCATACCAAATGTTGACTTCAAAGTCTCCATTTAGATTTACTGTATTTTCATCTAAATTAGCAGAAAAATCATGATTTATTACCCAACAACCTAGTATACTAAATGGTTCATTTTCTGGAATGATTGTTTCTTTCAAACAGATTAATTTTTTACCCTTGCCAATGACTGTTTTCGTTACAATTTCACGAATTTCATTCACAAATATCCCTCCTCAATAACAATATATTCAATCATTGTTCATATTGCTACTAGGTAATTATCTATTTTGTCAACACTATTCAACAAGTTTTCCACGCAAATGCCATGAGAATGCTTTTTCAATTTTAACATTCACTAGGGTTCCAATTAATTCCTCTTTTCCAACAAAGTTAACTAATTTATTATTAGGAGTATAACCAGTTAAAGTATCTTTTTTATCTGAAAATCCTTCAACTAACACTTCAACAATTTCTCCCTCAAAGCGAATATTTCCCTTAGCATATCCTTCATTAATCAACTTATTCAAAGTTAATAAACGTTCTTTCTTAACTTCTTTAGAAAGATTGTCTTCTAATTTGGCAGCTGGTGTTCCTTCACGTGGAGAGAAAATAAATGTGTATGCTCCCTCAAAATCAGCCTTTCTTACTAAATCTAAAGTTTCATTAAAGTCTTCTTCGCTTTCACCAGGAAATGCTACTATAATATCAGTTGTAATTGATATGCTAGGAATAGCCTTTTTTAATTTTTCAATTTTTTCTAAATACTCTTCCTTAGTATACTTTCGATTCATCTTTTTAAGAATTTCATTACTACCTGATTGTACTGGTAAATGTAAATGAGGCATTATGTTACCACCTCTTGCCATTGCTTCAATTGTTGCATCATCCAAATCACGCGGATGAGATGTAGTAAATCTTATTCTTTTAATATTAGTATTATTTAGGTCTTTTAAAAGATCTGCAAAAGTATAATTTCTATCAGTAAAATCTTTTCCATATGCATTAACATTTTGTCCTAATAATGTAATTTCTATATATCCTTCATTTGCTAATTGTTCTACTTCTTTTATTATATCCTCTGGCAAACGTGATCTTTCTTTCCCTCTTGTATATGGTACTATACAATATGTGCAAAACTCATCGCAACCGTACATTATATTTACCCAAGCTTTTTTATTATGATCTCTTCTAACAGGAACATCTTCAACAATGTCGCCCTCAATGCTGTACACTTCAAATACTCTACCTTGATTAGAATAGCAATTCTCTAAATACTCTGGTAAATTGTGAATATTATGAGTTCCGAAAACTATATCAACTTGAGGATATTTTTTCTTTATTAAATCAACGACCTTCTCCTCTTGTGCCATACAACCACATAACCCCATAATCAATTGGGGATTACTTTCCTTCAAACTCTTTATACGCCCCAATTCTCCAAAAACTCTATTTTCGGCATTTTCTCTTATAGCGCAAGTATTAAAGATTATCAAATCTGCTTTTTCATCACTATCAGTTTTTTTATATCCCACACTTTCTAATATGCCACTAATTTTCTCGCTATCAGCAAGATTACCTTGGCAACCATATGTTTTCAAATGATAAAATTTTCCATCACCAATTCCTAAATATTTTTCATCAAGTTTGAAATGAATATGATTTGTATTCTTAGTCAACCTTTTTCTAGCATCTTTTAAAGATGGAACTATAAATTTTGATATCTTTGCTTTCATTTTTTCACCTATCTAACATTATTAAATTACTTTCTATATTATATATTATTTTAGCTTATTTTGCAATCTTTACGAAATATTTAATCTTTTCTTTAAATTAAAATTGGTGTATAATATATAAATATAATAATAATAGAATATAGGTGAAATTATGTTTAAAGATATACTAATAAACTATTACAAACACAAACCAAAATCAGAAATACAAGATTTTATTAAATTGATATATCAAGGAGCATTTGGTGGTGAACATTTGATAAAAAATAAAGATACATCATTTAATTATCTATTGACAGAATGTAACCAAATGGAATTAGAGCATCATCCATATGAACCACTATATGAAATTATAAGTGAACAATATGTTAGAGTTAATCTTTCACCTTACTTAAAAGCTGATTTCTCTTTAGAAAGATTAAATGATTATTTTTCAAGTCAAAAAAATAGTTCTAGTTTAATTACACTTACTGAAAGACTAGAAATCTTCTTAGAACTAGTTAAAGCTAACATTATCAAATTAGATTTTGATAAAACTATAGAATTTTTAGATAATTATAAAGAAAATAATTTTCCTGTCTTTCATCATACAGAAAATTATCGTAATAATTATAATCCTCATTATAGAGTAGTTCCAATTGATTTCATTACAGAAGAAATGAAAGAATATCAACTTATATCATACTTACAATATATTAATACTCAAACAAATGCAAAACATATCTTTGTGGCTGCTGAGGGAAAGTGTGCTAGTGGAAAAACAACTTTAATTGAAGCTATAAGTAAAAAAATGAATTTAACTATAATTCATGCTGATGACTTCTTTTTAAAGGAAAGTGATAAAAAGAAATATATACCAGTTGGTGACTACATTGATTATAATAAAATAATATCATTAATAAAAAACCTAAATGAAAATGATTCTGTTATATATGAAAAGTTTAAATGTTCAACTCAAACTTATGAAAAAGTTTCAATTGATTCACCATCAAAAATAATAATATTAGAAGGTGTTTATTCATATAATAAACACTTGCAAAATTATATTAATCATTTGATATTTTTTAATGTGAATTTTGATGAGCAATTATTAAGATTAAAAACAAGAGAAAATGACAAAAATCTAGAAAAATTCATAAATATATGGATTCCAAAAGAAAATGAATATTATGATACTTTTCCAATAATTTCCAATGCAGAGTTATTGATATAATTTTTTTGTGAAAACGTTTTAAAAGTATTTATTTTTGTCCTTCGTTTATGGTATAATATCCCCAATAAGTCGTATATACTCAATAATATGGTTTGAACGTTTCTACCCGACCACCATAAATGGTTGGACTATGACTTTAGATAAAAAAATTTCAATATTTTTTTCTAAGGTCTTTACTATGCTTAAAGACTTTTTTTGTTGAGTTGGAGGTAAATATGAAAACTACATTTAACGCCATCCTAATAAAAAAAATTATATTAGAGGACGCTATTTTTGCCTCTACTTTTTGTGACTTATCATTTTTAATATTTGGTATAAAATAGATTCAAAAATATTTTTGTTTTTGAATCTTTTTTTATAAAATAATTATATTAGGAGGAAAATTATGAATCAAAATCTTTTACTTGGCGCAAAAGACAGACCGAAAACAAGCAAATTAGTTTTGCTTAGCATTCAACATGTATTTGCAATGTTTGGAGCTACAGTACTTGTTCCAATTTTAACAGGCTTATCTATTTCAGTTGCATTATTTTGTTCAGGAATCGGAACATTAATTTATATTCTTTGTACAAAAGCAAAAGTTCCAATTTATCTAGGTTCAAGCTTTGCTTATATCTCTTATGTTATTGGTGCGGCAAATATGACTGGTGGTGGATATGGTGCTGCATTAACTGGAATAGTAATTGCTGGTTTGATATATTGTATTGTTGCAATTTTTATTAAAATATCTGGTACTGAGTGGTTAAATAAATTACTTCCTCCAGTAGTCGTTGGCCCAATGATTATGGTAATAGGTCTTGGTTTATCTTCGAGTGCTATATTAAATACAGGTTTAGTTGAAAAGACAACAGAAAACCTATTAAGCAATCCTTTTGCTGGAGATTGGCGTTCAATTGTTGTGGCAATAGTTACAATGCTTGTTATTGCTTTTGTTGCCATTAAAGCAAAAGGTTTCTTCAAAGTAATACCATTTTTAATAGGTATTGTATTTGGATATATATTTGCAATTATTATTGGTTTTATTCCTAATAGTGATTATGGTCAATTAGTAAATTTAAATAGTATTAAAGAAGTTATTATTCATCCAGCGCAATGGTTTAAAATTCCTGATTTCAAATTCATAGGATGGAAAAATTCTGAACTTGGTTTGGGAATAGAAATGGTAAAAATTAATTTTGCAGCTGCAATAAGTGTCATTCCACTTGCATTTGCAACTATTTGTGAACACATTGGTGATCATAAAGTTTTAGGTAAAATTACTGGTGAAGATTATTTAAAAGATCCTGGTTTACATCGCACATTACTAGGAGATGGTATCGCCACTTCTGTTGCTGGTTTGCTTGGTGGTCCTGCTAACACATCATATGGTGAAAACACATCTGTTGTTGGAATAACAAAAGTTGGCAGTGTTTGGGTAACTGGTGGAGCAGCTATAATTGCTATAGCACTATCATTCTGTAATATATTCACTACAATAATTTCTAGTATACCTAGTTGCGTAATGGGTGGTATCTGTTTAATTCTTTATGGTTTCATAGCTTCAAACGGTCTAAAAACTTTACAAGATGCGAATACTGACTTAACTAAAACAAGAAATTTAATTATCATTTCTGTTATGTTGATAATTGGTATTGGTGGTGCAGTATTATCTTTTGGTAGTTTCAATTTTTCAGGAATGGCTCTAGCAGCAGTTTTTGGCATAATATTAAATCTAATATTACCTAATGAAGAAAGCGAAAGCGAATCATCTTCTTTAGAATAATAAATACTTGTTTTAAATAAAAATAATAAAAAAATACATTAGATAAAGTAATTTTATAATATTGCTTAAAAT
>UMGV01026311.1_pt1 | contig 12628 bp, 11 predicted proteins | sample 1965361 | NCBI WGS metagenome assembly UMGV01 (sample SAMEA4836081, study PRJEB28245) | human gut metagenome | biome: gut microbiome; material: fecal sample | place: Denmark | collected 2008
CAGAGAGAGTTCTGAGACGAAAGTCTTGGAACTCTTTTTTTGCTTAAACACGAAATTCTATTAATTATTTACGAACACGAATTTCTCGAATTTCCACGAATATGAATTTATCCAAGTAGGACGGTGGCCTCCGCGCCCCGTCCTCCAGCACCCAGCATTGCTAAATCTAGCATCCAGCGCCCCGTCCTCCAGCACCCAGCACTTCTTAATCCAGCATCCAGCACGTCTAAAATAACCCTACCTTTTCAATCTCGATAACGAATAAAAAATATGGATAATCGATTTGTTTCTATTTTTCTTCCTGCTCTTGTCATGACGAGAGAGGCAACAACGCTTAACAATCTTACGGTTGACAGCTTGTACTATTCTTATAACGTGTATAACGATTACGACGCAGATAGAGATGACGTGAACTGGAAACGAATGCGCTTTTATCGCACAAGAGTGGGCAACAGAAAGGCCTTGGTCATTGACTATCGTGATAAGGAAAATGGCTTCAGCGTTTACTCTCTCATAACCCATAGCGCCGACCACTCGTTGCCTGTGCGCTACTATACCTTCTTTGCCGACTTCTACGGTTTTGAATATCCAAACACAGCATTGCTTCGCGAGAATAACGGCGACATGACAAGCACCCATCTGCAACGTTACAGCTTCGACATATCGTGGCACACCATGTTAGAGGCAGTGAGGATTCATGAGAAGAATAACCCACTCTTAGAACGAGACCCAGACGAGGTGCTCCCTGATGTTTAGCGACATTCCCTGACTTGTAGCGACATTCTATACTTTAAACTGAGGGTAGGGTCGATTGCTGATGATAATGTGGAGTTAAAATTGCTTCATGACCCAAAAACATTCCTTCCTAAAGGAGTGCGTTTCTTAAATTTTATTGTTACCTTTGTCATGTCATATCAGATTTTTGCTTGTTTTCTTTTCGCAACACTAAGATAGGTGAAAATTCTGACAGGACAAGACCCAAGGCAGCTTGGTTAGTCCAAGTAATCGGCTCTGCCGCTTAGCCTGTCTAAGTAATCGACTCAGCCGCTTGGCCTGTCCAAGTAATCGGCTCAGCCGCTTGGCTCGTCCAAGAACTCTTTGTAGTGTGGTACTTAATATGTTCAATTTATAATAGTGTTGTGGAATTAATGGAATATTAAAACATGGAGAAATCATCTAAAAGAAAAGCCTTTGGCTTGGCGTTATTTCTTATTGCAGCTATTGTATGTCTTGTTTTTTCTTTCTTTTCTTATAAAGAATATAAGCAAGAAATTGCTGTTATCGAGCAGACATCTCCCATCACCGATTATCAAGTTATAGATACGCAAAAGGTAACAGGAAAGAGATCGCACTCCTATTACGCTACAGTTTTGTATAATGGTCGTGAATATACTAGTGTGAGAATTACTCCTTATATGTATCGTTCACACGATTTTAGAAAACTTTGTGTGTATTATGATAAGGAAAACGATGATATGTTCAGTGAACAAGAGGCTTCTATGATATGGCCTATTCTTGCTTTGTGCTTATCTCTGTTCTTCTTTTTTACGGCATATAAGGTGTGGAGTGAAAAGACAAAATAAAGGATTAAGTATCGAATATGAATAGAGACGAACAGTGGTTCAATAACTATGCGTTGCTAAAGGCGTTTATTGAAGAAACAGGACATCTGCCCAATAAGAAGAAGGTAGAGAACCGTGGCTTGTTGAATTGGTGGAAATATAATAAGAAGCTTATAAAGGCTGGTAAGCTTGATGCTGAGCGTATGCAGCTGTTAGACGAATTAAGCAATATGCGAACCTCGATAGAGCCTTCTATCAACATGGAGCCCTCTGCCTCGACAGAGGTTTCTGATAAGTTGCAACCTTCTGACAATCTGCAACTTTTGTTGGACTTATAAAAAGATGTATAAATAAAAAAGGTTACCTAAGAACTCTTAGATAACCTTGTTTTGTGACTCCGGCAGGATTCAAACCTGCAACCTTCTGATCCGTAGTCAGATGCTCTATTCAGTTGAGCTACGGAGCCATTGCTTATTTGCGGTTGCAAAGGTAAGCATTTCTTTTTAAACAGCAAAATATATTTGCGGTTTTTTCTTATTTTCTTATTAATTTATTTTAGTTTCCTTAAATTCAGTATTAGTTTTCCTTGTAATCTTCTTTTTATTTGCCTAACACTTTTCTTATTTTTTCAAACAATCTTATTAGTTATTGTTTGTTGTAAGTAGGTGTTCATATATGCGATTAATTTTGAACACCTACTTATATACTATACATCTTTTACGATGTTAGCTACATATCTTCATGTAGGGCAGGGAATGATATGTGGTATCTTACAGCCAGGAAGCGTATGGCGCACACAACAACGAAGGTGATGAGTGATACAAATCTTACGTCCATGCCTACCAGCGTGAGTCCCCAGTAGACAAAGCCACCTACGACGCATGCTGTGGCGTATATTTCTTTTTGGAAGATGACGGGTAGGTTGTTGAGCACGACATCGCGTATGACGCCTCCCATTGAGCCTGTAATGCAACCCATGATGATGGCCACCCAGAAGGGGTATCCACATTCAAGTGTTTTCTGTATACCAGCGATGGTGAAGAGGGCTAAGCCCAGTGTGTCGAAGATAAACCACGCGTTGTCAAGTTTTTTAAGATAATGTGAGAAGATGAGTGCGAAAAACTGTGCAAAGACGGCGCATATCATATACATCGACGATGTCATCCAGAAAGGTGGTACGCCCAGCATTACATCGCGCACGGTGCCACCACCTATGGCTACGGCGATGCCGCAGATGAACCCTCCGAACCAGTCGAAGTGTTTGGCTGCGGCGTGCCTAATGCCCGACACTACAAATGTGAATGTGCCGAGTACCTCGATGATTTTCATCAACGAGCCATATACTTCGTCAAACTGTGTAATCATACTTTTGATACAACATTGATGGGATGGCCCTCTACAAAGGCTTTTACGTTCTCTTCAGCAATACCCATTAATCGTTTACGAGCTTCAACAGTGGCCCATGCGATATGTTGGGTGAGATAGGCGTGTGGCTGAGCAAACAGTGGATTATCGGCAGTAGGTGGTTCTTGCACCATTACATCGGCAGCGTAGGCAGCCAGCTGCTCGCTTTCAAGAGCTTCGGCCACATCGTTCTCGTTTACCAGTGGTCCGCGGCCTGTATTTATGAGGATTGACCCTTTACGCATTTTGCTGAGGGTGGCTTTGTTAAACATCTCTTTGGTAGAGGGGGTGAGCGGACAGTGCAGTGAGATGATGTCGGCCACGCCCAGCAATCCTTCAAATGTTGTTTTTTGTATGCCAGCGGGCAGCTCTGATGCGTTCTTGCTGGTAACAGCAAACACGTCCATGCCGAAGGCTATAGCCAGCTGAGCAACCTTCATGCCGATGTTACCCAGACCGATGATGCCCATGGTGAGTGCCGACAGTTCATGCATGGGTTCATCCCAATAGCAGAAGTCGGGGTTGTTGCTCCATCGTCCATCCCGGTTCTTTGTGGCATAGTGGTCAACGCGGTTTGTGATGTTCAGAATATGTGCGAATGTCATTTGTGCCACGCTGTCGGTGCTATAAGCCGGAATGTTTGTAACGGTTACGCCATGACGTGCCGCGGCTTCAACATCTACCACATTATATCCAGTGGCCATTACGCCAATATATTTAAGGTTAGGCAATGCTTTGATGGTGTCGTCATCAAATACCACCTTATTCGTGAATACGATATCTGCGTCGGCAGCTCGTTGCAGCACCTCTTCAGGTGTTGAACGTGGGTAAACGTTCAGTTGGCCGAACTGCTCAAATGGTTTCCATGACAGGTCGCCAGGATTGAGCCCAGCGCCATCTAATACTACTAGTTTCATACTTGTTTGTTTTTCTTTCTTATTTATATCGGTCTCCCCACAATCGCACCATGCGTTGATATAGTTTATCTTCGGCGGGCGAGTGTTGGGCTTGCCACAGGCGCGTGTCAGTAAGAGCGTCGGGCATATATTGTTGTTGTACAAAATTCTCGGGATAGTCGTGAGCATACTTGTAGCCATCGTGGTAACCCAGTTCGCGCATTAGTGCCGTAGGGGCGTTGCGCAGATGCAGTGGCACAGGTTGGTTGCCCGTCTTGCGCACCATCTCAAGGGCCGTGTTGATGCCGTTGTATGCCGAGTTGCTCTTCGGACTGGTGGCCAGATATACCACCGCCTCTGCCAACGGGATACGTCCTTCAGGCCATCCTATCTTCATCACTGCGTCAAAGGCCGCATTGGCCAGCAACAGGGCGTTAGGGTTTGCCAGTCCGATGTCTTCGGCAGCACTTATCACCACACGTCGGGCTATGAATTGTGGGTCTTCGCCACCTTCAATCATTCGAGCCATCCAGTAGAGCGCGGCATCGGGGTCGCTGCCACGAATACTTTTTATGAAGGCCGATATGATGTCGTAGTGCATATCGCCTCCCTTGTCATAGGCCAGTGGGTTTTGTTGCAGTCGGCGTTCTACGATGTCGTCGTTCAGCACCACTGTATCGGTGTTTTCTGCTTCTACCACCAGTTCTAATATGTTTAGCAACTTACGAGCATCGCCACCGCTGTATCGCAGTATAGCATCGGTTTGTTTTAGTAGAATATGGCGTTTGCTTAGTTCCACATCTTCGGTCACGGCTCGGTTTAGCAGAGCCAGCAAGTCGGCCTTCTCAAGAGGCTTCAGCACATACAGCTGGCAGCGTGATAGCAACGGGCGTATTACCTCAAACGAAGGGTTTTCAGTAGTGGCGCCTATCAGTGTCACCACACCTTGCTCTACGGCACCCAGTAACGAGTCTTGCTGCGATTTACTGAAGCGGTGTATCTCGTCGATAAAGAGTATGGGCGATGCTGTATTAAAGAAACGGTTGTTTTTTGCACGTTCAATCACCTCGCGCACATCTTTTACGCCACTGGTAACGGCGCTGAGGGTGTAGAATGGCGTGTCGAGTTTATGTGCAATGATTTGTGCCAAGGTGGTCTTTCCTACTCCAGGAGGTCCCCATAGAATGAATGAGGAAATGCGTCCTGCGTCAATCATTCGTCTCAGCACAGCATCTTTTCCCACCAAGTGTTGTTGTCCGACATAGTCGTCAAGGCTTTTGGGCCTCATTCTTTCTGCTAAAGGCTGACTCATATTTTATTGTTCTATTAAGGCAAAATTAGGAAAAACATACGAAATGAGCAAAATTTATTATAGAAAAACTTGTGAATTAGCAATAATGTATATACTTTTGCAGCACTCCTTGCAGAGGGATGTGTTTTGGTGTCTCCTGTAGTAGGGGCATACAGCCATCTTTTATTTTAGGACTTTGCACGATACGTATGTGCATCAGTATTTAAAGAAAGAGTATATAAAAAAGTATATTGAAAATATTAAGATACATATATGAAACAACAGAAAGGATTGACTTATAAGACATTAACTAAAAGCACTGTGTGGGGTTTGCAGGAGAACGAAGTTTTCCGTATGATGGAAGCTGCCGCTAAAGATGCCGATTTTAAGGACAATTACCGTCACTTTGTTGATATTATCAAGTGTGCATTTGAGGTAGAAGAGGTGAAGGTTGACCGTCCTGAGGTAATAGCCAAGTATGAGGCTCGTGGCTTAAAAGTGGCTCCTATCAGTATGGACGACAAAAGCGTTGTGAAGTATGGCATTAAAAAGCGCCCCATCCAGCGTGTTACCGATCTCACCTATGAGAATATTCATCATATCTCGGCCGTGACGTTGCTTGAGGTTATCGACCGCAACTTTGGCGGAGGTTGGGACTCGTTGTCGCAAAGCATCCAAGACATTATTGAGAGTGGTTTCGACATCAGCACTACTACATTGCCAAAAGACCGTTTGCACAAGGCTGGTGGCATGTATGAGAAAAAGGTGAATGATGGTTTCGAGGTGCTTGAAATACCTAAGGGCTCGTGGGTAGAAGCAATCTTTGCCAAGGAGAAACCTGAGATGCTGAAGGTGAAAGACACTTTGGCTGAGGAAAAGATGGAGAAGCATTTCTCTGATGGTGACGATGACGATGAAGATCTGCCCGAGATTGACGATCGTTACAATGACGACGACGACGATGATGATACGTTTGATGAAGATAAGCTGACAGAAGAAAGCTATCGCACCACCTTCGACACTGATCCCGACGCACTGAATATGGAAGCCGAGGATGTGAGTGACGATGACGACTATTAATATCGTATCGTGGTTTTTTAGAGATACAATGGCGAACCAAGAACGCAATCAGTGTTCTTGGTTCGCTTTTTTTTTGTTTGCTATGTTGGCACACTATTTGCATAATGCATGATGAGAACGTCATGGCCTTTTGGGAGGCTGGTAGTGGGTTCTCGCAATAACAGAAACAAAAATAACAGAAACAAAATAAAACATATACAATTATGCAGAAAGGTAATATCGGGGTTACAACCGAGAACATATTCCCCGTCATCAAAAAGTTCCTCTATTCTGACCATGAGATTTTCTTGCGTGAGATGGTGTCGAACGCTGTCGATGCTACACAGAAAATGAAGACGCTGACCGAGCGTGGCGACTTCAAAGGCGAGCTGGGCGACCTCACCGTGCGCGTAAGCCTTGATGCCGATAAAGGAACGCTGACCATCAGCGACCGTGGTATTGGTATGACTGAGGAAGAAATTGACAAATATATCAACCAGATAGCTTTCTCAGGCGTTAACGACTTCCTTGACAAATATAAGGACAACGCCAATGCTATCATCGGCCACTTTGGTCTTGGCTTCTACTCATCATTCATGGTGAGCAAGAAGGTAGAAATTGTTACCCGCAGTTATAAAGACGGTGCTAAGGCCGTAAAATGGAGCTGCGATGGTAGCCCTGAGTTTGAGATTAGCGATGCCGAGAAGGAAGATCGTGGTTCAGACATTATCCTCTACATTGACGACGATTGCAAAGAGTTCCTCGACAAGATAAAGATACAAGAGTTGCTGAACAAGTATTGCAAGTTTATGCCTGTGCCCGTAGCCTTCGGTAAGAAAACCGAGTGGAAGGATGGCAAGCAGGTAGAGACCGAGGAAGACAACATTATCAACAACGTTGAGCCTCTGTGGACCAAGACACCTAGCACGCTGAAAGACGACGATTATAAGTCGTTCTATCGCACACTTTATCCCATGCAAGACGAGCCGTTGTTCTGGATACACCTTAACGTCGACTATCCCTTCAACCTCACAGGTATTCTTTACTTCCCCCGCATCAAGAGCAACCTCGAGTTGCAGCGTAACAAGATACAGCTCTACTGCAACCAGGTGTTTGTTACTGATCAGGTAGAAGGCATTGTGCCCGAGTTTCTTACTCTGTTGCACGGTGTTATCGACTCGCCCGACATTCCTTTGAACGTAAGCCGTTCATATTTGCAGAGCGATGCCAATGTAAAGAAGATTTCAACCTACATCACTAAGAAGGTGGCCGACCGCTTGAACAGCATCTTTAAAGAAAATCGTAAAGAGTATGAGGAGAAGTGGGACGACTTGAAACTCTTCATCCATTACGGCATGCTGTCGCAAGACGACTTCTACGATCGTGCTAAAGACTTCGCCCTCTTGAAGGATGATGACGGCAAACATTACACTTACGACGAGTATAAAACCCTTATCAAGGATAACCAAACCGATAAGGATGGCAACCTTGTTTACCTCTACGCCACCGACAAAGAGGGTCAGTATAGCTTCATCGAGAGCGCCAAGGCCAAGGGCTATAGCGTGCTCCTGTTTGATGGACAGCTCGACGTGCCCATGGCATCAATGCTTGAGCAAAAGCTGGAGAAGAGCCGCTTTACACGTGTTGACAGCGATGTGGTTGACCATCTTATCGTGAAAGACGACAAGAAGGAAGAGGCTCTTGACAAAGAAACAAGTGACAATTTGTCAGAGATGTTCCGCTCACAGATGCCAAATATTGACAAGGCCGAGTTCTATGTTCAGGTAGAATCGTTGGGCGAGCAGGCACTGCCCGTTATCATCACCCAGAGCGAGTATATGCGTCGTATGAAGGAGATGAGCCGCTACCAGGCAGGCATGGCCTTCTACGCACAGATGCCCGATGCCTATAATATTGTGCTTAACAGCGACCACGCTCTGATAAAGGGCATTGTTGAAAGTGAGAACGCTGCTTGCGCTGAAGAACTGAAGCCCGTGGTAAGCGAGATGAAGGGCCTTGAGGCTCGTATTGCCGCCTTGCACCAAAGCCAAAATGGTAAGAAGCCCGAAGAGGTGACACAGGAAGAGAAAGACGACCTTAAGAACACCGAGAAGAGCCTTGACGAGCAGCGCACAAAGAAGAAAGACATCCTCACCGCTTTTGCTAAAGACAACAAGGTTGTGCATCAGCTCATCGACCTTGCCTTGTTGCAGAATGGTATGTTGAAGGGTGCTGCCCTCGATGCCTTCTTGAAGCGTTCGGTAGACATGATTAAGTAAAGGCTTTTCATGCAATAGCCGATAATAGTGTTATTCATACAATAACTGATAGTAAGGTTATTGGTGCAATAGCTGATAGTAAAACTATATTATACAATAATAGGTAGGAGATAACCACTCGTGCTGCGGGTGGTTATCTCCTACCTTTTTTTGTTGCCTCTTGCTTAGCAAGGTCCTTTTTGGCTCATATAATATTGTTGCGTTTTTACCAATCTAATAATATATTATAGCGAGTATTTATTTTTATCTAAACGGATGCAGTCTCCAAGTAGGACGGTGGCCTCCGTGCCCCGTCCTCCCGACATTAGGAATAGGTAATTAATTATGTCAAAGTTGGTTTGGATTTGATACCAATTTTCGTCAATGTTGGTTTGGATTTGATGCAATTTTCTTCAAAAGTTGGTTTGGATTTGAAAATAATGTGTATCTTTGTGCTTGATATAAAGGTATTTAGATATGTTTAGACGAATAGCACTTGAAAATCTTCGTGAGTGGGCGTTGAAAGCCGAGCGCAAACCCCTTGTTTTGCGTGGCGCGCGCCAGGTGGGCAAGACTACGCTTGTAGAAATGTTTGCTGCCGATTTCGATCATTATATATACCTAAACCTTGAAGAAAAAGACAACGCAGAGTTGTTTGCCACCGATAGCACTTTCGACGACCTCTTGGCGGGCATTTTCTTTAAGGCGAAGTTACCTGTTGATAGCCCCCGCACATTGATATTTATCGATGAGATACAGACCGAGCCCAAGGCCGTGCAAGCTCTTCGTTATTTTTACGAAAAGCGCCCCGACCTATATGTCATTGCTGCAGGTTCGTTGCTTGAGAGTTTGATGGGTCGTCATATATCCTTCCCCGTAGGTAGGGTAGAGTATATGGTTTTGCATCCTTGCACGTTTGTAGAGTTTTTGTCGGCCATTGGCGAAGAGATGTTGGTCAACCAAGTAGAAAAGGTAGCTGTGCCCCAGTCGTTGCATAGCTATACCCTCGACCTTTTTAAGAAGTATATGATTATAGGCGGCTTACCCGAAGTGGTAGCCAATTATGCCCAATATCATGATATGGTGCGCCTTTCTGACGTGTTCAACGCTTTGCTTTCTGGTTATCGCGATGATGTCGAAAAGTATGCCGACAATCGTAAAGAGCAAGACTCAATACGTTATATCCTAAATTTTGGATGGACCTCTGCTGGGCACCGAATACAGTTTGCCAAGTTTACCAATTCATCTTTTAAGTCGGCCGATGTAAGCAATGCCTTCCGCACGCTTGAGAAGACATTGCTTCTTGAACTGGTTTATCCGCTTACGTCAACCTCGTTCCCCATTTTGCCCGATTTAAAGAAAAGCCCCAAGCTGTTGTGGCTTGATACAGGTCTTGTTAACTATGTGGCGGGCATGCAAGAAGAGTTGTTGTTCACTACCGATAGCGACGAGTTGTGGAACGGCGATATTGCAGAACATATCGTGGCGCAAGAGTTGCTGGGTGCCACCACCACCTTTGGCGAGAAGCGCATGTTCTGGGTGCGCGATGCCCGCAACTCGCAAGCAGAGGTAGATTTTGTAATACGCTACAAATCGCATCTTCTGCCCATAGAGGTAAAAACGGGCTCCAACTCAAAGCTTCGCTCCCTCCATCAGTACATGGAAGAGTCGAATGAGAACATTGCCTTACGCTTATGGAACGGCCCCATGACATCAGACATCATAACACGCACAGATGGTCGTCCCTTCACATTATACAACATTCCGCTTTATTATGCAGGACATCTTAACGCATTGTTGCAGCAAACCGTTATGATTGGTAAAACATTAAGATAAAAACATTTACGCTCTTTGAGCATATTCCATTAAACCCAAAACGGTCATTAGGCCGTTTTTGGTTTAAGTGAAGAGGGAGAAAACGGCATCGTAGTGTTTAAAGCCATGAGGGGTGATGCGCACCCAATTGTTGGCGTTGTCGATGGTCATGAGGTTTTCGGCAAGACAAAAACGAAGGGCATTGAGGTAGGGCGACATGGCTTCAGAGCCTACCGCCTCTTCTATTCGACGTAAGGAGAACGCGCCGTTATAGGCGGCAATGGACACATACTTGGAGACCCACTCGGCGGGTGGAAGAAGATACACATCCTGCTCGGCATAACTGTTGCTGGGCAGGATTTTCTTTAGACTGTCGGCAGAGGCCGACTTGCCCACGTTGTAAGCCACCCCACGCCTACTCATGCTCTGCGCCGACACGCCGAAGCCACGATAGGAGGTGCCGTGAAGCATGCGGCTGCGTAGGTATGACGACACGCTGCCGTCGACGGGCGACAGAGAGAATGTGTTTTGCCCAAACCGCGCATAAAACGGCACAACACATCGCCACTGGTGGTCTGCAAGCCAAGCGACAGGCGGCGCACACCACTTGCCGCTGCACGCTCCAGTTTCGGGCGCGACACAGAAGCGAACGTGCCTTCTATGCTCGGTTCATAATCGGCAGCAAGCAGCAGTGTGTCTACAGCCTCATCATAGATGTCGAGGAGCAAGCCGAAAGCATGGTCATACCTGTCCCTTAACCTTTCTCGTGAAGAAGGCAGGCAGCGGTAACCGCTTTTCGCGTATGAAGAGATGACGTCTACACTCGCGATCAAACTCGCCATTGACCTTCAACATCCATTCGGGCAACATGTCGAGAGCAGCATCGACCAACGCGGCAGGCATCTCGCGATACATGGCATAGGCCATGGGGCCAGCAATGGCACAGAGCGTGTCGGCATCACCGCCAAGAGCTATACAACGGCGCAGACAGTCAACATAGTCGCAAGAAGAAAGAAGGCAGATGAGGGCCGCGGGCACGGTCTTTTGGCATGTCTCGTCAAAGGTGTAGCGCGGCTTTATGTCGTCGTAAGAGAGCGATGCCCACTCGGGATAATAACGTTGAAGTACATTCTCTTTCACATAGTCGGCACCACGTCCTGTCTTTAAGAAAAAGATGGTGAGGGCTGTCGCCACCGCTCCTTTGATGCCCTCGGGATGGTTGTGGGTGGGCATGGCGGTGGCTGATGCCATGCTCACACAATCGGCCTCGCTCTCTGCCAGCCATCCTGCCGCCGAACAGCGCATGGCGCTGCCGTTGCCGAAGCTGTTGTAGGGTTGAGGGTTGGACGAGCAGACCCATCTCATGAAGTTGCCTCCATAGCCTGCCCACGGGTGCTGACGGCAACGTGTGTGCAGGTTGTCACCCATGTCGAGGTCGCGAAGCAGTGCTTCGGCACAAGCGAAGGTGCAGACCGTGTCGTCGGTATACTTGGCTTTCTGATGGAAGAACACCACGTCTTCCTCATTCTTTGTAGCATTAAACTCGTATGCGCTTCCTGCGATGTCGCCAATGGCTGCGCTAAGCAACAAATTGTCCATAATGAAAAGGTGTTTGTGGGGGATAGAATTGTTTCTGTTTCGTAAGCAAAATTTACATTCCTTAAATTAGCAGACTTGTTATTTTTACAAGAAAGCAAGTCGTTGGATAACAATAAACTACCCAATGCTTGCATATGTCAGGAAATTCACTTACCTTAGTGATGTTTAAAACTCAAATAAAGAATATCTGACATATAGCAAAGGTAAACATAAAATCTGAGAAACTCACTCCTTTCGGAGGAATATTTTCGGGTCGTGGAGCAATTTGACTCCACATTGTTATCAGTAATCGACTGTAACCCTCGATTTAACCCAAATCGTTAGGGCTTGCTTGTATTTTGGATTTTTAGAAGAGTGGATTTTGTTTAGCTTTTAATGAGTAATAGCGAGCTATTGCGAATTAAAAACAAGCATGTGTATAATTATTCATCATGCTGTATACAAAGTAGGACGGTGGCCTCCGTGCCCCGTCCTCCAGCAAGCGAGATGGGTTATCTTCGGGAGGACGGGGCACGGAGGCCCTCGTCCTACTATGATATCACTTGCTTGCATGTTCTCGTCCTACTTTTAACCCAAAACGGCCTAATGCGATTTTGGTTAAATACAAAAAAAAGAGGGTGTGTCAAAAGTCAAACAAAGCGTGCTGTTTAAACTTTTGACACACCCCCTATATAAAAATATTGTCTCACAAGGATGCTTGCCTCCCATTATCGAACAGCAACTTTCTTCACGCTACCATCGCTA
>UMGV01039992.1_pt1 | contig 12568 bp, 17 predicted proteins | sample 1965361 | NCBI WGS metagenome assembly UMGV01 (sample SAMEA4836081, study PRJEB28245) | human gut metagenome | biome: gut microbiome; material: fecal sample | place: Denmark | collected 2008
AAAAATTAATTTGAAAAAAGCCTATAAAATTTTACAGACTCCTTTCACTTATGAAAAATAGTTTCTTTTGAAGAGTTATATATGAGAGATATATTTTTTGAAGTTATTCTCCATCATCCATTTCGTCAAGTTCCTTTTGCAAATCATGGATTTGCATTTCCTTGTAAAATCTTTCGAACTTGCCTACTTCAATGAGATAAGCTGAAACTTCAAGAGCATCTCTATAGGTATAATTGGACTCTTTGATAATTTGCTTTTTATCTTCATCCATGTAGGAGGAGGTATTATTTATATTGGCCATAGCTATTACAACTTGTATATAATAATTAATATAATATTTTATTATTACTTTTATATAAATTTATCATTATTTGAATTTCAATATTAGAATAACCTTATAAAATTAAAAAAGTAAATTGATGAGCATGATAACTCATGCTCAAAGTTAGTGGATTATATTTGAAGATAGAATTTTAACTTTATCACCAATTTCTTCTCTAATTCTTATGTCAAATTCTTTTTCTATCTGTTCTAAATTTTCAAGAGAATCGGTAGTTAATTGTACTTCCATTTCTTCAAGTGTTGTAATTTCTAGATTTTGACCATGCAATTCTGAAAAGCTACTATAGAATTCTATTGTTCCAGTTTCATATGTTTTCAATAATGCATTTATTTTAGTCTCATCTTCTTTGTTTAACGGTTTATTAACTACTATCTTCTTTAACATTTTTACCATCCTAATCACTCCTCATAAGTTATTATATATTCACAGTTTTCACATTTGCAGTTTACAACAGTTCCATCAAATGTGTGGACTTCATTTTTAATAATCATGTTTCCACCACATTTTGGACATTTTTCACTTGAATATTCACCAATCATGTTATCACTCCTTATTCTCATCGAGAATAGCTTTATTTGTTGTATCAACAATAATTACACTTTTACAGTTTTCACATTCGCATTCATATTTACTAAGCCCTAATTCTTTAATTACATTTAATTTGGCATGTCCACATTTAGCGCAAGGATCTCCAAAAAACATTGATACTTTAATCATATTATCAAAACTCCATTTATATTTACAATTTTTAAAATAAAAAGTTTTTGAATAAAATTTATCCAAATAGAAAAATAATCAATGATAAAAATCATTAATTAAATTATTAAGCGTTTTGTTCGCATTTTAGATTTGTCAGCGGATTTTGTAACAAATACTGTTTCCGGTTCAATGCCCAATGGTTGGGATGGTTGTTTCTTAGGTTTATTATTTTGTCTGGATTTATCTTCACCCATATTATCACCTCCAAAAAGTCAATAGTAATAAAATAAAAAATGTTACTGTCGATATTAAACCATATTTAAAAAATTCAAAACCTATTTTTGCTTTTTTAGTTTTATCTTCTACAATTTCATGATTGTCTTCAATGCATTTTTGTAAACTAACAATGTTCTTGTTGATAATTAAATCTGCATCCTCTTTATTTTCAATTGATGAGATAATTCCGCTCATGACAGGAGCCTCCTGAAAAGTGCTAACAAAAGTTATTGCTGAAATGAAATAGAATATGGAAATTGCATAACAACAAATTGATATAATTTCTAAACATATCAATGCTCTTGAAGCATTAATTAATAAAATTTCTGAAGACCTATTAAAGATTTGTGGCAAAATAGTAATTTCAATAGTCAGTATTACTCCAATGAACCCTATCATTGATTTATTTTTATTATCAACACTAATATTTCGATTATTGACTTCATCATAGCGATGAAGAACTAAATTTAATAAAATTTCCTTTTCATCCATATTATTCACCAGTGCTTTTAAATTTAAAATTATTTATAGTTCTTGTAGATTTAAAATTTGGATTAAGTGTTCATTTCAATCCCCCCTATTAGTAAGTTATGCCTTACTGGTAAGATTTATAAACATAAATAGTATTAGCAAGATTTAGTTTTCATAAAAATTGTATTTCAAAAAATAGTCTATTAAAAAAGGCCACAACCACAAATGTGGTGTGACCTATTAGAATAACTGCAATACATTTAGAATGAAAATAGTAATAAAAAATAAATTTAGTAAAAATAGTCTTCTTCATTATTAAGGGTCATAAAATTAAAACTAAATTTAAATAGAATTAAACTTATAAAACCTTTATTTTAAGCTTTATAATATTTAAAAATAAATTAATTTAATTAATACTATTTAAAATTTTTAAATGTTCTCCTATATTCATCTTTAATCCTTTTCATTTCTTTTTCATCATTTGGATTTCGATGGGGGCCTATTCTAACACCACCCAATCTTTTTTCATTATGATTAGGATTTCTTCTTTGTTTCCATTTATTATCTCGATCTTTTTCCTGTTTTCCAAACTTTCTGCAATTTTTAGAACAGTATTTGTCAGCATTATTCTTTGGTTTGAAACTTTTGCCGCACCAAGCACATTTTTTATGCTGTAAATTATAGATAACTTTATCATAGAGATTTTTTGATTCTTTTGAATCAAAACGAATTTTATTATTTTCTTTAAGCTTATTTAAACCCCTTCTAATATCGGTGGTGCTTCTTGAATATATTCTTTGATTAAATGTTTCATTTAAATCAACCAAATATAATTTACCTTCGGTTTCAATGATTTTAATAGAAATTAAATGCAGCCATTCTTCTTTTGAGATATAATCTCTAGTTGATTTATAATTTGACATTTCAACCATTATTTAAATAAATATCTATTTTTCCGTTAATAATTCATTAAAATTATTTGTTTCTTTGAGTATTGTTTTAAGATCATCTACTTTACCATTATAATCTATCCGAATATTTTCATCGTTTTTTCTTTCAATATTGATTGTAAAATTGATTGTATCATCATTTTCCATTTTTGACGAAATATAATTAGCCAACAAACCAATTATTAAAGGAAATATGAAATCTCTAATAATAAATTCGCCAATCTGATAAAATATTGAATTATGTACTTCTACATGGTCAATGCTCTTTCTATATTCAACAATATTAATTTCATTATTATTTTCTTTTATAAAGTTATAAAAATCATTTTTAATTATTAAATGGTCATTATTTTTATCATATTCTTCAGTTATGAATAATGCATCACATTTATCGACCATAGATGATTCTAAATGTTTTTTGAAATCCTCAAGTTTTTTATCAGATTTAGTTATTTTTAAATCATTGTTCATTTTTAACTCCTTTTTAAATTAGATATTTCAACCAAATGTTCTGGGTTATATTTTTGATATTACTGATAATTAAATTGAATTAAAAATTATTATTTTTATTTTTCTGAGTAAAATCTGGATAGTAACAACCCTGCACATGAAAATCAAATATTGGTTTAGACTCAATATAAAAGAGTTATAAAAAATAAATTTTAAATAAATCCCAATAATTCTGTAAAAAAAATAAAAAAAGAGTTAATACATTGTTAACTACTATATAAATCTGTAAATATCCAACTTGGGTCATAAGCTATGAGATATCCATCTTCACACCAGATTGCTCTGACATTTCCTGAAGTTGTATCTGCCACTGCAGCGGGATCTCTATTAATCCAATTTCCTCCGGTATGCTTTTTATGCCTAAGCCTTAACCTTATATGGCCTGTTCCGGATACTCTGCATTTAACATGGACAAATTGCACATCATAACCTAAGGATTTGGCTATTCTGTAATACACCTGTCCCCAGTCTACACAATTGGAACCTTTTCCCGCTTTAGCATCATTGATTGTTTTCTTGTCTGTTTTTTGAGAATCAAAGTATTTGCTGTATAATTTCTTCTTTGCTATAATAGCTAAAGCTTCATCAATAGTGTTTCCTTTGTAGTTGAATGTCTTGATAAACAGCTTCATTGTTGAGTCACTATAATCGGGAAGCTTTGACATTCTGTAAACGATTGCAGGAAGCCTTCCATTTGATCTTATGTATGCTTCAGTTCTTATGGCCATGTCCACATATTCGGCCTTGTCGATTTTGGTTGAGTTCTTTAACATTACATAGTTTGGAAGAAAATCCAAAGAGCTGTTATCCTTTATCACGGCCATTGTATACATTGCCACATCTTGTCTGAACCTAATTTCTTGGCTTTCTTTTCAACATCACTGCAGCTGCCTTTCAATGTCAATATCTGGTAGTAGTCACGCTTCTTGTACTTCTTTTTGTTCTGGATTAACCAGAATGCTATTGAGTTCATTGCCTGACAAAAACTTGTCCAGCTAATATTATCTTCTGTCATATATTATAATTTGTATTATCTTATTTATTATATTTTTTATATATTTTGGATAATAAAAATAATATCCAATCCAAGTGTTGAAAATACCCTATGTTTCCAACAAGAGGGAGTTGATAAAATCAATAGCTGAATTTTTGATTTGATTTAATTGGCCGTCATTGACATTAACGGCAAGGGTTGTCAATACTAGATTGGTTTTTAAACTCTGATATATCAAAGCATTTTAAAAACAAGTTTTCAGTTGGTAATGGTGGTCGTTAATGTTTGATGTTTCGGTTATGAATCCATTCACGGTGTTTTCCGATAGCTACGCGAACAATAACATCAATCAAATCAGTTTCATCCTCTTTTTTGAAGTAATAATAAGCCGGGCCTTCAAGCATCTGCCTTAAATCATAGAATGGTCTTGGTTTGATTGCTTCAGGATGCATCAGCCCGTAATTCTTGAGTAGCTTAACGTTTTCAGTTTCATACTTTTCCAGTTTGGATTTCTGGACTTTGGTAGCTACTGTCTTTTCCTTTTTATCAAAAATTTTGGCTATTTGTGTTGAATCAATCAGTATGCTTGATTCGATTAAAAGTAGTTTTATTTCTTTTCCTTTGACTGTTATTGTTGTTGGATGTGAATTTTCACTGTCTAGGATTAGTTTCATTTTTATAGCCTCTATTATATAATATAGCTATTTTTACATATTAACTGTTTAGGAGTTAACAATAGCAGAAGAAGTTAGTGAAGAAAAAGCAATTGAAACTTCACTAACATTTTTTCTTTAGGAGATTAAATATGGTTTTATGCTCTGAATTTACCTTTGATGATTCTGTTAGGTGCATTCATTAACACACCTACGGAGGTAAGTATGAATAGCTTTGTATACATTGGCAATTCATCACGGATGTCCTTTCTCATGAATTCGATTAAAGGATAGAAATCATATACGTCCCCGTCAGGTCCTAAAGGAGCGACGGTAGTACCACTTATTCTTGAGTATAATAATTTCATTCCGGGATTTTGATAGTCCATACCAATGTATGTTTTTTCAGCTATTTCAGATCCGCCGTCACAGACTGCGGTTCCTAAAAGATCAATATTGTCAACACCATAATATGATTTAATGGCTTCAACAGGTTCAACCTGTCTGTTGTTAGCGAACATATCTGATTTTAATGTGGTCAATGACTTGTAATTGACTGCCATGCTGTTGAGGTTACAGAAGCTTCCGGCTGATTCCTTGAATTTTTCCTGGGCTTTTAAAATGGTAACTCCACTGTCATCACCTGCAGTATAGTTGTATGTTGCCACTTTGGAGTTGTTTAAAATCATGTTAATAGCTGCCTGCTCAATACTTCTTCCGATAAGTATTCCAACGTCCTGAAGCATATCATGAATGCTGATTAAGTTGGAATCAAGCATCTGTGCTGAGACGTTTAGAACTCCTCCAATGGTGTCAATGGATACAGTGTCACTGACAGGTTTTCTCACGTTTAATTCCTGTAAGGTAGCACCAGGGGCGATGTCTTTAGCTTCACCCAATTGTCCTTTGTCAATTATCTCATCAATATTGACTCTTTGAGACATGTAGGTATAATATTGGGAGTTTTCCTTGATTTCCTGCTTTGGAATTAGTCTTGTGAATTTCATCCATTTGGCTGAAGTGTCTGCAACAATCTGCGCCATCACTTCGTCTTGAACTTTAGCATCATTTCCTTTTGTCAACATTAATATCACCTTATGGCCTGCATTTTCCTGTTAGGGCAAGATGCGGTTTGTTTAATAAAACACCAACCTTGGATTGTATGAATAATTTTGTATACTGTTGCAATTCATCATAGATGTCCTTTCTCATGATTTCAATGATTGGATAAAAGTCAGCGATGTTTTCATCACTGGTAATTGGTGCTACAGTTGTTCCTGAAGATTTGGAATACAATACTGTTAATGGAGCGTTTCTGATATCGAATGCAATATAATCCTTTTCACCAAGCATTGATCCGCCGTCTGCATGGGTTGTTCCTAAAAAGTCAATGTTGTCAACACCATAATAAGCCTGAATCTCTTCTATAGGCTGCACGGACTTATTTGAGACGTAAGCCAATTGTTTGATGTAACTTAATGTCCTATAGGATTCAACCATTATTGTTAAATCTGCACCAGCACCGGAACTTCCTTTGAATGCTTCCTGTGCTTTGATAACAAACTGTCCGAAAGCATCCATTGTATCTTCGGTTTGTGTGGTATTGTATTTTGGAACCTTTGCTGAGCTGACAATTGTATCGTAGATATTATATTCGATTTTATTTGCGATGAGTGTTGCCACATCTGCCAGTAAGTCTTCAAAAGAGATTCTGTCACTGTCAAAGATATCCTTATTAACGTTTAATACTCCTCCGACTGTGTCGATGCTGATGGTGTCGGTTACAGGTTTTCTGATATTGAGTTCCTGCAGGGATGCTCCAGGCGCTAAGTCTTTTGCTTCACCGAGAAGGCCACGTTTTATAGCCTCATCCAAATTGATGTTTTGTCTGAAGTATGTATAATAATCGGAGTTCTCTTTTATTTCCTGTTTTGGAAAGAGTCTTGCAAGCCTTAACCTTTTGGCTGACTCATCAGTAATGGTTTGAGCTATTACCTCATTTTGAACTTTGGTATCATTTCCTTTGGTTATCATTTAAGCCTCACCTATGGCATATGGTCTGAATACTTCAATGTAGTTGTAATCGTCTGAGCTGGCTACCGGATGCATTGCAATGTATTCTCCGTCATCAGATTTGATAGCTCCTGTGCTTGTTAAAGCAATCCTGTCTTTAACGTTAATGTTTGAAAGACCTGATGCAAGCTTTAATCTGAATAAATGTCCTAATACTAGGATGGCTGTTTTTCTTCTGCCTCCAGTCATTGTTATTGGGTCGTTAACTGCAATGCCTAAAATGATTTCGCCTTCAGCTGCAGTGTATTTTTTGACTGTCGGTTTTCCAATGTCTGAGTTATCCGAAAGAGTTACGGCATCATCAACTTTGATTTTGTCTCCTGCATATTCATAACCAGGAGTTTCACCGGTTGGAGTTGTTACGGTGGTTGCAGTGATGGTGCCTTCATCTAACAGGAAGGTTGTGACTTCTTTTCTTTCTTCAAGTAAAATAATTGAATCTGCCATTTGGATAATTCCTCCACTAAATTTATTATATAATTTATTATTTATAATATATAAATATTTATATATAATAGCTACTTTTTTAAGAATTTAATGGTAGTGGCATTTAGTTTAAATTTTAAAAAAAATTATTTTCAATTTAGAAATTAACAAACTTGAAATAATTATTATTACTATGATTTTGAAACTATTTCCGTTCTTTCACCATATCTTATTAAATTCTCAATAAAATCTATCAATCTAATATTAATCATAGTGTATTCAGGTTTAATACTCTTATAACTTTTTTCAATACATGGCTCACCATCAATATGGATTTCATTAACTAAATTCTTTAAAAAAACATAATCTTCCATAATTTCTTTTAATTCATTTAAAAACACATCCTTAGCAAGCTCATTTAAACATTTATTCATATTATTAGAATGTTTAAAAAGATCAACATTATTGTCTAAGTGTTTTACTTCATTGTCCCTTTTTAGTTTATCTATACTTAATAAATAATCTTTTTTGATATAAATTTTCATTTCAAAATAATTTTTTGAATTTTTTACAAATTTGATATTTATATCTGGCATTTTACTATGTTGTAATTCATTACGTAATTCCCATATAATCCTATAAGACACATTTTTAAAATGCAAGTCTTTACGATGTTCATCAAATTCATCAAAATATTTTGGAGTTTCCCGTTTAACATTAGCTTCATACTGTTTTACAAACATGTTAACGGAAGATAAGTAATTATGGACATGTCTAAGTATATTAAATAAATAATCATCATCAAAATAAAAACTATTACTTTGAATATGTTCGTTATAATCAATTTCACATTTTTTAAGATCATTGAAATTCCAATAAACCATTCTAAGAAACATTAATTTTCTATCAACTTTATATAATGTATTACATGCTTTTTTACACCTATTGTATTCATCAACGTTTAATTCTCTGATTGGAATCTGTACAATTTCTTTTCCAGTTTTAACAACCGCCAATAACTTATAAGAATAAATACTCATAATATACACAATCCAATTATTAATATATAAATTATCAATTAAAAGTTATTGTTTATTTTTTTTCTTTTATCAATATTGCTTTCACATAAAAAAATTTATTTTATCAAAGAAAAGGATATTTGTAGTTATACTTGTATATGGTGCAAAAACACTTCCCGGAAGTCTAATAACAGTATGTAGATTGAATTCATCTAATAATTTCTTTTTAATGGATACTTTAATGTTATCTGTTCCGAATAAAAATCCATCCGGTAAGATCACAGCCACTCTACCATTTTCTTTTAATCTATACATTATAACAGACATGAATAAATCCGCTGTTTCAGAACTTCTCAAATCTTTAGGAAAATTGTCTTGTACTGTTTTTTTCTCACTTCCACCATAAGGCGGATTCATTATTACTACATCAAATTTTTCATCTTCTGTGTAGTCCAGTACATTCCTATCAAAGGAATTTCCATGGATTATGTTTGGATCATCAATGTCATGTAAAAGCATATTGGTTGCACAAAGCATATATGGTAAAGCTTTTTTTTCAATTCCAAAAATTGCATTCTTATATAATTCACGATCATCAGTTGATGAAACCTTTTTATCTAATATATTGAGTACTGAAGTTAGAAAACCACCAGTTCCACATGCAAAATCAGCTATTTTTTCATTTAATTCAGGATGCAACATTAATGCCATAAAATCAGTTACTGCACGAGGAGTATAAAATTCTCCAGCATTTCCTGCACTCTGTAAATCTTTAAGTATTTTCTCATAGATTTCCCCAAATGCATGTTTATCATTATAATCATCAAAATTCAAATCATCAATGATGTTTATAACTTGTCTTAGAAGAACACCATCCTTCATATAATTATTATTATCTTCAAACACGTCTTTAACGATTCTTTGACCCATAGGAGTATCTGGGGATACTTCTAAATTTTTAAGTGTGGGAAACAAATCTTGGTTGATGAAATCAAGTAATTCGTCTCCAGTTTTAGCTTTACCATCTTTTTTATCAACAGCCCAATTTCTCCATCTTAAATGTTCTGGAATAATTGATTTATAATTATCTTCATAAATTTCCCATTCTTCTTCTTGGGTATCATAAATCTTTAAAAATAATGCCCAGGTCATTTGTTCGATTCTTTGTGCATCACCATTTACTCCAGCATCATTACGCATAATGTCCTGAATGCTTTTAACAAAATTATTTAAATCCATTTAAAACCCTCTTAATCAACATATAATTCTTTTTGCAAATCTTGAATTGCATTTAAAAATCCATCACGTCCGCCAAATTCACTAACAATCTTTTTGGTACTGGCGATTCTTCTAAACGGATCATTTTCTAGAATCCTAATATTTTCTATATCTTTTATACCTTCACTAGAATACTTGTCCAATAATCCTTCAAGCACTTGGCGTGCAATACCTTCATATTTATTTAAATAGTCACGTTTTTTAACATTATTGGCTCGTTCAGCACGAGTAAGTGGTTCTTTATCAAATGCAATATGGCAAATCAAATCAAAGTCATCCATTTCATCATTTCCTGAAGATTCTCTTAATTCATCTAAAAATATTTCATGTTGATATAATTCATCAATAATGGCCTGTTTTTTATCATATGAATTCCATGTTTTAATAAACTCTTCCAATGTTGAATATTCTTTTAAGATATTGGTTCTAGTAAAATCAATGAAGTTTTCAGTTAATAAATTACCATTTTCATCATGACATTGATTTTGTTCTAAAATAACAGTAACAGGTACTCCATTAACTCTTGGGACAACTTTTGGTTCCTCTACTGGAGGATCATCAGGAACTTCAATTGGTTTTTTAGGAATGTCTTCAAAGGTAACAACTGGCTCACCATCAAATTCAGGGTCAGCAAATTTACGAGTATTATTTCTGAAGTCCATAATTGTAAAGAAATTTTTTCCTAAATCTTTACGTAGTCTAGTTCCTCTTCCGATAATTTGTTTGAATTCAGTCATTGATCCAATGTTCTTATCTAAAACTATTAATTTAGTAGTTTTTGAATCAACACCTGTTGACATTAACATTGAAGTAGTTGCAATGACTGGATATTTTTCATGAGTGTCAATGAAATAATCTAGCTGTGATTTACCAAATTCATCGTTACCAGTGATTCTTACAACATATTTCGAATTTTCAGCAACCAAATCACTATTTGCATTAACAAGTGCTTGTCTCATTCTTTCTGCATGATTTGTATCAACACAGAATATAATGGTTTTATCAAACCTATTAGTTTTTTTCAGATATTCAGTTATTTTGGAAGCAACAATGTCTGTTCTTTCATCAATTATAATGTTTTTATCAAAATCTAATGTATTGTAAATTCTATCTTCTAATTCATTTCCATGAATGTCTAATTTTCCTTTTTCTGGTCGGTATCCATTTGCATCAATGTCAGTTAAAATTCTAATTACTTTGTAAGGAGCTAAAAATCCATCTTGAATTCCTTGTTTTAAACTGTATGTATAAACCGGTTCACCAAAGTATGTAATGTTAGACGCTTGTTTTGTTTCTTTTGGGGTTGCTGTCATACCGATTTGTGTTGCGGAACTAAAGTATTCTAAAATTTCCCTCCATTCTGAATCAGCTTTTGCACTACCTCTATGACATTCATCGACAAAAATCAAATCAAAGAATTCCTGGTCTAAATCTTCATACGGTTGTTTATCTGTATCGAGAGTAACTAATTGTTGGTAAAGAGCGAAAAATACTTCATAAGAACTGTCCAATTCATGTTTTTGGACTTTAGTCATGACTTTTTCAAATGGTTTGAAGTCCTGTGCCATAGTTTGGTCAATGAGAATATTTCTGTCGGCCAAATACAAAATTTTCTTTTTAGTTCCAGATTTCCATAATCTATGGGCAATTTGAAATGCGGTGAATGTTTTTCCAGTACCAGTTGCCATAACTAATAAGATTCTATTTTTTCCATTTGCAATGGCTTCAATTGTTCTATTAATTGCAATTCTTTGATAATAACGTGGAATTTTAGGTTTTTGTCCATTATCTATATGATAAGGTTCTCTCATTATACCTTCAACTTCATCAGAAATTTTCTTTTCATGAATCATCCTTTCCCATAACTCTTCAGGAGATGGAAATTCATTTAAATAAATTTCTCTTTCTTTTCCAGTTATCATATCGTGTTCTAAAAATCCACTACCATTGGAACTGTATACAAAAGGAACATCTAATATTTCGGCATAATGTATTCCTTGCTGCATACCATCGCCAACAGCATGTTTTTGGTCTTTAGCTTCAACAACAGCTAAAGGTAAATTTGGTTTATATGAAAGAAGATAATCTGCTCTTTTTCTTGCACCTCTTTTAGCTTTCCTGCCTCGGATTATCATTTGTCCATCAGTAAATGAATATTCAAATCGAATTTGGGTTTTATCCCATCCGGCATTTTCAATTGAAGGTGTAATGAATTGATACTTAACATCTTCTTCAGAATAATTATTATAATTCATTATTGACACAACATTATAATTTAATTAATATATAGTTTATTTTTTGATAAAACAAGTGAAGGAACTAAACAAACATGGTTTTATAGAGTTGACATGCCTGAAGGGTATAAACACTTCTCTAAAACAAAACCCATGAAATTAGAACATTTTGATGATTGTGTAGCTTGGTGGGATGATAAACAACCTATTGAAATTGACGGCTTTGACAAAGCAAGATTATATACTCTTAATGAAATTAAGGAAAATAATTATAATTTAGATTTATGCGGATTCCCACATGAAGAAGAAGTAATTTTACCGCCTAAAGAATTAATTGAAAATTATCAAAAAGAAAGGGTAGAACTTGAAGCTAAAATTGATAAAACTTTAGCTGAAATTAAAAAAATATTAGAAATTGAATAGAGGAATTATTATGAAAGCTGAAGATTTAAAAAATTCAATACTTCAACTAGCAATGCAAGGAAAATTAGTTCCTCAAGACCCTAATGATGAACCAGCATCCATTTTATTGGAAAAAATACATGAAGAAAAAGAGAAATTAATTAAGGACAAAAAAATTAAAAGAAACAATAAAGAATCATTTATTTTCAGAAAAAATGGACATTTTTATGAAAGGATTGG
>UMGV01074077.1_pt1 | contig 12542 bp, 14 predicted proteins | sample 1965361 | NCBI WGS metagenome assembly UMGV01 (sample SAMEA4836081, study PRJEB28245) | human gut metagenome | biome: gut microbiome; material: fecal sample | place: Denmark | collected 2008
TTGATTTTCGCATAAATTTCCTCCGGGTATCATTTATTTTTATTATTAACATTTATTAATATTTACATACTCATTTAAATCTATACATTAAATCCAAAAATTATCATTTTTTTATTCAACTAAAATTATTTTATTTTCTTTTAATGTTTTTTTAACATCAATATATCTCTGATTTCGACTGCCTCTATATATAAGTTCTAAATCACGTTCTTTTAATATAAAAGGACCATCAACTAAATAATCAATGTTATTTAATATTTCCTTAATAATTAAATTATTACTTTCAATTAAATGTTCATAGGTGTAACCAGTATAAACCATAATGTTTAATTTATTACAAGACGACTTAATTTCTTTAACTAAAGACAACAACTCGTTTTCTTGGGCAAATGGTTCACCACCAGAAATTGTAACCCCCATTAATAGTGGATTAGATTTGATATCTTTAATTATATTTTCTATCGTTTCAAAATGGCCACCATCAAAATCGTGCGTTTCAGGATTATGACAACCAGCACAATGATGAGGGCAACCTTGAAAAAATATTGTATATCGAATTCCAGGCCCGTCAACGATAGAGTCATCAACTTTTCCAGCTATCTTAATTTTGTTTGAATCCATGTTTTACTCTTGCTCTAACTTCTGCTGCTTTCGCATTATTAAATCTATCAAGTGTACCAACTAGATAACCAGTTATACGTCTAATTCTTTCAAATTTCACTTCATCTTCTGCTCTTCCACAGCGTGGACAAGTATTGTCAATTATACCATTATATCCACAAATTGGATCTCTATCAACAGGATGATTAACAGAGCCATAACCGATTCCTTGATCATGCATACAACGAATTATTTGTTCAAATGCCTCAGGATTTTTAGCAATATCACCATCAACTTCAACATAAGTAATATGTCCACCATTAGTTAAAGCATTGTATGGAGCTTCTTTTTTAATCTTATCAAAGATAGAAATTGGATAATATACAGGAATATGGAATGAATTAGTATAAAATTCTCTATCTGTAACTCCAGGAATTTCTCCAAATCTTTCTTTATCAATTTTAACAAATCTTCCAGATAAGCCTTCAGCAGGAGTAGCAATTAGTGAGAAATTAAGTTTATATTTTTCACAGTATTCATCGCATTTTTGACGCATATGTCCAATAATCTCTAAACCTAATTTTTGACTTTCTTCACTTTCACCATGATGGAAACCAGTTAAAGACTTCAATGCTTCTGCTAATCCAATAAATCCAATTGTTAATGTACCATGTTTAATTACTTCACCAATTTTATCATTTGGTTTTAATTTATCAGAATCTAACCAAATGCCTTCTCCCATTAAGAATGGGAAATTATATACTCTCTTATTTGCTTGAATTTCAAATCTTTCTAATAATTGATCTTTAACAAGTTCAATTAATTCATCCAACTTTTTGTAGAATTTATCAATTGTCTTTTCAGTAATTGCAATGCGCGGCAAATTAATTGATGTAAATGATAGATTTCCTCTTCCAGTTACAATTTCTCTACTCTTATCATATACGTTTGCAATAACTCTTGTTCTACAACCCATATAAGCAATTTCAGTACGATAATCGCCTTCTTTATAATATTGTAAATTAAATGGTGCATCAATAAATGAGAAATTAGGGAATAATCTCTTGCCTGAAGTTTTGATAGCTTTTTTAAACAAATCATAATTAGGATCTCCAGGGTTATAGTTTATACCTTCTTTTACCTTAAAGATTTGAATTGGAAATATTGGTGTTTCTCCATTTCCTAAACCTCTCAAAGTTGCCTCAAGCATTGTGTCAACAACCATTCTACCTTCTAAAGAAGTATCTGTTCCATAATTTATAGAACTAAATGGAACTTGAGCTCCAGCTCTAGAGTGCATTGTATTTAAGTTATGAATCAATGCCTCCATAGCTTGAAGAGAATCATCATATGTATCATTATATGTATCTTTAATAACTTTATTATATATTCTTTCGATATCCATTTCAGGATATAATTGTAACAATCTTTCCTTAATCTTTTCATCAAACAAAGATTTTTTCATTGAGATAGCACATGTAGCATCTTCAACTTCATTAACCATTTTCTTTAATTCATCTTTATCAATATCATCATATAAAACATCTAAAACTTTATATAGGTTTCTAATAAAGTTTTTCTTATAGCTCTTTCTGACACCTAATGCCATTGCATAATCAAAGTTAGGAATACTTTGTCCACCATGTTGATCATTTTGATTGGCTTGAATAGCAATGCATGCTAAAGAAGCATAACTTCTAATAGAATTTGGTTCACGAATATAACCATCACCAGTTGAAAAACCACCCTTAAATAAATCAATTAAGTCTATTTGACAACAAGTCATAGTAAGAGAATAGAAATCCAAATCATGAATATGAATATCTCCACTTTGATGGGCTTTAGCAAATCGTGGATTAATCATTTGATTCAAATAAAATTCTTTGGCTGCTTCACTACCATATTTAAGCATAACACCCATTGCAGTATCACCATCAATATTAGCATTTTCTCTTTTGATGTCGTTATCTTTTGAATCTTTATAAGTTATGTCATACAAAGTCTTCATCAAGCGAGTTTTTGAATTACGAATTCTTGTTCTTTCGCCACGATATAAAATGTATTCTTTGGCAATTTCAGGTTCGTTTTGTTGGATCAAAACATCTTCAATAACATCTTGAACATTTTCAACAGTTGGAACCTTCTTTTTATAAATGTCATTAATTTTTTCGATTACTAAATAAGTAATTTCCTCAATTTTTTCTTCGTCTTCTTTTCCTACAGCTTTGGCAGCTGAATTTAAAGCATTAAAAATTTTGTCTTGATTAAATAAAACTCTTCTTCCATCTCTTTTAATAATATAACGCATATGCTAGCCCTCCAAACACCTTAAATTTTTGCTTATCATTAAAAAAGCAATCAAAAAAACAATCGACTTGCCTTCTAAATTTTAAATAATAATTAAAATTTTGTTTCCTTTTTTACTCGCAGCAAGTATGTCAATATAATTTTAATAAGCGCCTTTTTTCAACATTATACGCTATTTTATATGCCATGTCAATATGAAAGTTTTTCATTTTTTTATGCTTTTTTTAAAGAAAATTATACTATTTTTTTCATGAAAATAGATGTTTTTTTCATGTGTTTATAGCAATAAAAAAAGGGTAAAAATAGTATTTTACCCTAATAAAATTATATTTCCATAATTTGTTTTTCTTTTTCTTTTAGTGCTAAATCAACCTTTTCAATTTCTTTATCAGTTAATTTTTGAACTTTTTCATTGAATTGTTTTAATTCATCTTCAGTAATTAGACCTTCTTTTTCTAATTTCTTTAATTGGTCATTTGCTTCACGTCTAATATTACGTATAGCAACTTTAGCATTTTCGCCTAAAACCTTAACATCCTTAACAAATTCTTTTCTTCTAGCTTCTGTTAGTGGAGGAAAGTTAATTCTAATAACTGTACCATCATTTTGTGGAGTCAAATTCAAATCAGCTAATTGAATAGCTTTTTCAATATCTTTTAAAATTCCCTTATCATAAGGCTTAATCATTAATGTTTGGGCTTCAGGAACTGAAATTGATGATATTTGATTAAGTGGAGTATCCACACCATAATAGCTAACATTAACGCCATTTAAAACAGCTGGGTTAGCACGACCTGTACGAATCAAACTTAATTCATTTTTCAAAACTTCTATAGTTTTACCCATTTTTTCTTCACTAGTCAATAAAATAGTTTCTGGCATATTTTTTCTCCTTTTTTAATTATTTGTTTGTAATAATTGTTCCAAACGAATGATCTTTAACAGCTCTAGCAATATTACCTTTTTTATTCATATCAAATACAAATATATCAATATCATTTTCACTACATAAAGTTGCAGCTGTCAAATCCATAACATGTAAGTGTTTATCAAGGACTTCTTCATGTGTCAACTTAGTAAACTTCTTGGCATCTTTATTTACTCTAGGATCACTATCATAAACTCCATCAACACCATTTTTTGCCATCAAAATTAAATCAGCCCCAAGTTCAGCGCTTCTTAAAGCAGCAGTTGTATCAGTCGAGAAGAATGGTATTCCATTTCCACCACCAAATATTAGTATTCTATCTTTTTCTAAATCAGATAAAGCTTTTCTTCTAATATATGGTTCTGCAACTGCAGGTATAGATATGGAAGTCATAACTCTAGTATCACATCCTAAACCTTCTAATGCACTTTGTAAGGCTAAAGCATTAAGAATTGTAGCAAGCATTCCCATATAATCAGCACTTGAGCGTTCCATACCGCAATCAACAGCATCACGTCCGCGCCATATATTTCCTGCACCAACAACTACAGAAAGTTGGATTCCTCCTAGATCATAAAGTTCTTTTATTTCAGCAGCTATCTCTTTTACTTTGCTTGGATTAATACCTTGACCCTTTTCAAATCCAAGTGCTTCACCACTTAGTTTTAAAATAATTCTTTTTTTATTAGCACTCATATTAGTCCCTTTCTTAAAATAAGGCACGCATAAAAATTACGTGCCTAAAGTTTTACTTATTAACAGCTGCCATTACTTCAGCAACAAAGTCATCTTTTCTCTTTTCGATTCCTTCTCCAACTTCAAGGCGGATGTATGATACGATATTACATTTATTATCTTTTACATATTGACCTACTGTAATATCTTGATTTTTAACAAACATTTGGTCAACTAAGCAAATACCTTTAAGCATTTTAGCAACTTTACCAACTAAAATCTTATCAACGATAGCTTCTGGTTTGCCTTCGTTTAATGTTTCTTGTCTCAAAATTTCAGTTTCTTTTTCTAAGAAATCTGCATCTACCTTTGTTTTATCTAAATATTTAGGACTCATTGCAGCAACATGCATACAAACATCTTTTGCAACTTCTGCGTTATCACCATCAAGTACGCTTACAACAACGATCTTACCATTCATATGAGAGTAAGCACCAAATACTTGGTTGTCATTCTTTTCAATTACGTTTACTCTTCTTAATGAAATTTTTTCACCAATAGTTGCAGTTGCGTTAACTAATAAATCTTTTACTGTTCCTTCAGGTGTATTAATTTCTAAAGCTTCTTCATCAGTTTTAGCATTACTATGTAAAATTGCTTGACCAATTTGTTCAACTAAATCTTGGAATTTTTGATTCTTAGCAACGAAATCAGTTTCACTATTTACTTCAAATACAACAGCTTTATTTCCTTCAATTACAAATTTACAAATACCTTCAGCAGCTATACGGCTTTCTTTCTTTTGAGCCTTCATGATACCTTTTTCACGTAACCATGTTACTGCTTCTTCTAAATTACCATTTGTTTCAACAAGCGCTTTTTTGCAATCCATCATACCAGCGCCAGTCATTTCACGTAATTCTTTTACTAATGATGCGTTAATCATAATTTTCCTCCTCTAATTATTCAGCACTTTCTGCTTTAACTTCTTCTTTTGGAGCTTCGGCTTTTGCTTCTTCTTGAACTTTTACTTCTTTAGTAGCTTCAACTTTTGCTTCTGCCTTTGGTTCTCTAGGACGGAATTCGCGACGTTGACGATTGTTATGATCTCTACCATTGCGATCGCGATTTGGACGTCTAGTAGGTCTTTCTTCTGGTAATGGTTCATCAGTAAATTCAATAACGATTGGTGTTCCACCTTGTGCTTCAACAACAGCATTTGCCATAGTTGCAACAACTAATTTTACTGAACGAATTGCATCATCATTTGCAGGAATAACATAATCTACTTCTTCAGGATCACAGTTTGTATCTACTAAAGCAAATACAGGAATTCCTAAACGATGAGCTTCAGCTACTGCGTTATGTTCACTCTTAGGATCAACAACGAACATCGCTTGTGGAATACCCTTCATATCTTTAATTCCAGCAAAATATTTATCTAATCTTTCTTTTTCTTTCTTAATTAAAATAACTTCTTTTTTAGGTAATACTTCGAAGATTCCATCTTCTTCCATTTTTTCAATTTCGTATAAACGAGCTATACTCTTACGAATTGTCTTATAGTTTGTTAAAGTTCCACCTAACCATCTTTGATCAACATAGAATTGACCGCAACGAATAGCTTCTTCTTTAATTACATCTTGTGTTTGTTTTCTAGTACCAACGAATAATACAGTACCATTATTTTGAACGATGTTGAATAACTCTTTATAAGCTTCTTCAATTTTGGCAACAGTCTTATCTAAATCAATGATATAGATTCCGTTACGTTCTCCAAAAATATACTCTTTCATTTTAGGGTTCCAACGGCGAGTATTATGACCGAAATGAACACCTGCTTCTAGCAATTGGTTTTTACTAATTACTGACATTTTAAATTCTCCTTTATTTTTATTTTGTTTGGCCTCCACTATTTTCAACGAATGCCGCCACACTTGTTACAACTAGTGCACTTGACGACTTTCTCCAATAATGTGTGTATGTCCATTGCCGCAATTATTATACCACAATTTGCTATAATATGCAAATATTTTTTTATATATTTTTAGCCGTATTTTACTAAATGATATTTTCCTAATTTTAGCTATCAAAGGAATACTTTTTAACAACATTTAGCGACACTTTCCACAAATAAAAATGGTCACAGTTACTTCATTTAAAGCTCATGACCATTGTTTAACTTTTATTTGAAATAATCAAAAACAAAATTTAAGTCTCCATTAATTATAACATAGGTGCTGTTATTATATATGAGATATTTGCTATTACGATAATAAACTATTCCTTCATCATCTAAAGAAATAATAATTGATTCGCTTTTATCAGCTCCACTTTTGTTTTGCTTTTCAACAACTAAACGATTTAATTTCTTTAAAAACAATTCTTTTTCTTCTTCAAGAATTGTCTTCTCAACTACATCAGTATCTTTTTCGTATAATAATTCGATATTATTGCTTGAAAAATCAAACTCTATAATAATCCCTTTTTCTAGTTTTAAATTATATATTTTCTTTTCAGCTTCCACTAATTTTTGATAATCTGTAATTTTAGCTTTGTCACTTTCTTGAAGATTATCATATAGCAATCTAATTGATTTTATAAAATCATCATCACTTAATCCAATGTTTTCATCTATCATAGCTATCCCATTATTTATCCAAGAAACATCATCTTTTTGGTTGTTATTTCGACAGCCAAACATGCATAATGTAATTATTATTAAAATCAATAAATTTATTTTTGCAATAATACCTTTCATAATTAACCTCTTATTTTGTTATTAATTGAGCAATATATAAAACTATTAAGAACCACAAGGCAGAAAAAACAATGAATAAAATTAAACACAAAAATACTTTTACTACTAAATTTCCTTTAGATCTAAGAATATATGCATTTGTTACAGCACAGCAAATTGAAGCAAGGGCTGATAATGTTCCACCAACAGCGCCAAAGAAAACACCAACCAAGAAATTTGCAAAAGGTAAGAAAATTAAAATCCATTCATACCATGTATTTTTGCATAAAACAATTTCTTCGTTTTTGTAATTGATACTAGCTCCAGTAAGGAAGTTTCCTTTCAAAGTTATAGTTTCTTCATTAAGTACAAAGCTCTTTTTATTTTTACATTGTGCTTCTTCTCCATCTACATAAAGTTTTTTCTTTCCAGTCCAAAATCCTTCTTCCAAAACAAATTCTTGTCCATTATAATCTTTAACAAGTCTCATAACACCTATCTCCTTTCATATGAAATTGTTAATTAGTGCTCCCAAATCCCCCAAGGCGAGCATTTTGATTACTATCATCATCAACTTTTAAATACTTCAAAAATATTCCTTGAGCTATTCTTTCACCACACATAAGCGTTACAGCTATATCAGAACAATTCTTTAATGAAATCATAATATGACCTTCATTATCTATATTGTTGTAGTAATCGCTATCAATTATACCAACATTATTGCTTAATTGCAAACCTTTTTTCACACCCAAACTACTTCTAATAACAATCATTAAAAATTCATCATTTTCCATACAAGCTTTAATTCCAGTCTTTACTAAAATAGATTCCTTGGGTTTTATCACCAAATCGTATGGCAAGTAAAAATCATATCCAGCAGATGATGAAGTAGCTCTACTAGGAAGTTTAATTTTCGTATAATCTTCTAAACTATTATTTTTCAAAAATTCTTTTTCACTTACAATTTCAAACTTTCTCATTTTATTTACTCCTTGCTCGAGGATGATATTTTAAATACTCTTCTTTTAGTTTTTCTTTAGAAACATGTGTATATATTTGAGTTGTGGCAAGATTAACATGTCCTAAAAGTTCTTGAACACTTCTTAAATCTGCTCCATTATCTAAAAGGTGAGTTGCAAATGAATGTCTGAACATATGTGGATGAATTTTCAAAGTTTCACTCGCTTTTTCTGTAATCTCATTTAATACAACTCTAACTCCTCTTGATGTTAGTGGTCCACCCTTGTAATTTAGAAATAAAATATTTGTTGGGACATCTTTTGACTTAATCAATAATTCTCCTCTTGCATATTCTATATAATCTTTTAAACTACTTTTAATGCTTTCATAAATAGGAATATTTCTTTCTTTTGAACCTTTTCCCATAACTGTTATATAGTTATTATAAAAATCTATATCACTAACTTTCACATTACATAACTCGCTAACACGAATTCCTGTACCATATAAAAGTTCAACCAAAGCATAGTTTCTAATACCAATAGGATTACTCACATCAATGCTATTAAAAATTTCATCTATTTCATTATAGTATATTTGTTTCGGTAATGTCTTATCTAATTTTGGTGATGATATTTCTTGAAAAGAATTATTGTCAACCAAACCTTCTGCTAAAAGAAAACGATAAAATCCTCGTAAACTACTCATCTTTCTTGCAATACTACTTGCTTTAAAATTTTGTTTACTCAAATTAAATAAATAATATCTCGAAACATTTTGCCTAACATTAAAAATATTTCCCAATTGATTATTTTTCAAAAAATCTCTAAACTCTTGAATATCATTAATATAATTTAAAACAGTATATTGTGAATAGTTTCTTTCTGTCTCCAAATAATCTTTATATTTTAAAACAGCCTCATTTTCTTCCATCTATTTTTCCTCGTTTATATCGTTAATTATATTTTCAATTATCTCTAAACTTCTATTAGCATATGCCATTTTTCGTTCTTTCTTTTTCATTCTACCATCAAGTGGCCAAAATATTCCATGTGTAACATTCATAGGTTGAAAGTCATAATGATAACTACTTATATAATGACTAAGCGCTCCTAAAGCTGTTTTATCTGTAAAATCTATCATTTTCTTTTTTTGAAGCATTCTTGCCATATTAATTCCCGCAACCATACCACTTGATGCACTTTCCAAATATCCTTCTACACCAGTAATTTGTCCAGCAAAGAACAAATCATCTCTAGCGTTAGTTTGATAATAACAATTTAAAACTTTAGGAGAATTTATATAAGTATTTTTATGCATCACTCCATATCTTACAAACTCAGCATTTTCAAGACCTGGTATCATCCTAAAAACTCGTTTTTGTTCTGGCCATTTTAAATGAGTTTGAAAACCAACAATATTATACAAAGTCTTACTAGCATTATCCTCTCTAAGTTGAACTACTGCATATGGTTGTTCTAAAGTAACTGGGTTTCTAAGGCCAACTGGTTTAAATGGACCAAACAGCAAAGTCTTTTCTCCTCTAGCTGCCATATCTTCTATAGCCATACAGCCTTCAAAAACTTTCAATTCAAAATCATGTGGAATAACTTTTTCAGCATTAATAAGTTCATAATAGAAAGCCTCAAACTGTTCTTTTGTCATCGGGCAATTATAATATGATGCCTCGCCTTTATCATATCTAGACTTCAAATAAGCAATATCTTTATTTATAGATTCAGCAGTAACAATTGGGGCAACAGAATCAAAGAAATATAAATATTCTTCCCCAAAAAAACTTTTAATACTATCACTTAACTTATCACTAGTTAGTGGACCACTAGCAATTATTGTTGGACCACTAGGAATTTCAGTAATTTCTTCATGAACAACATCGATCAATGGATGTTCACTAATTTTTTTAGTAACATACTCAGCAAAAGCTTCTCTATCAACAGCAAGGGCACCACCAGCTTCAACTTTTGTATTATCAGCAGCCTCCATTATTATAGAATCAAAGCGACGCATTTCTTCTTTTAAAAGGCCAACAGCATTTTCTATAGATGCAGCACGTAAAGAATTGCTACATATTAATTCAGCAAATTTATCACTTTTATGAGCAGGAGTCATTTTTTCAGGTCTCATCTCATATAATTTTACTTTAATACCTCTTTTTGCAAGTTGCCAAGCTGCTTCACTACCAGCAAGTCCAGCGCCTATAACTTTTACTTCTTTTGTTTCCATAAAATCACCACTAGAATATTTTACTATATTTTTGAGTTTTTTGCAATCATATAGTTTTTAAAAAAGAACCGGATTAATCCGATTCTCTTTTAACAAGTATAACATTACCAGGTTTTATCCATTCTTCAATATTAGCTTCTATTAGCTCATCCAAAGTCATTTTAGTTTCATAAAGTATTGAATCTAAAGTGTCTCCATCTTTCACAACATATCTTGTTAGCACTTTAGGAATATTTAAAACTTGACTTTCAACTAAAATAAGTTTTGACAAATCATTGTATTTTCCTAAATCACTGATACTAACATCATTTTTTTCAGAAATCAAATCTAATGTTTCATTAGGTTTAGTAACATATTCTTCAAAGTACATTGAACCAGAAGGAACTTTTTTAGGTATAATCAATACTTGATTAGGATATATTAAATTGCTGGTAAGGTTATTAGCATTAATTAAATCATTTATATTAACATCATATTCCTTGCTTAGCTTATATAGACTATCACCTTTTTTTACAGTATAGCTATAGTCACCCTCACGACAAGGATTTGAAGAATAGATACTAGTTAAACCAAATCTATTCATTTACTTCACCCTATACCATTATATGCAATATGCAAGTAGTAGTTACTAGTCTATTTCAAAATTTAAAAATCTTGTTCCTTGGAAAGTAAGTTTTCCTTGATCGCCTTCTGCTAGCATACCATAATCTGGTCCTGATAAAACAAGTTCCATTCTGTCACCGCTTGCGACTTCAAATGTAGCGTAATAAGTAGTTGTTCCAACACTATTTCTACTTGAAAGATAATTTGTTCTTTTTGAAACAACTTTTGCTTCTACTGTTAATCTAGGCGAATTATTATTCTTTTTCATTTGTGAAAGAGATTTAAATAATACAAATAGGAAAAAAGTAATAACAATTGCAAAAACAACAAAGAAAAGTATCATAAAAATTTTCATCATTCCGTCTGCCATAATTTAATTTACCTCGTTTCTTAGTTTTTTATATTGCGGTGTTTTTCTAAATTCAATAAGTTCTCCATCTTCTTCAATCCAAGAAAAAGATTTCTTTTTCTTTAGACAAACAAACAGTAAACACTGATAAGCATTATCATAATCTTTTAATAAAGTGTACAAACATCCCAAATTATACCATAAAGAAATATCTTCTTTATCCAAATATAACCCTTTTAGATAATAATATTTTGCTTTTTCATAATCTTTAAAAACATCTTTATATAAAATACCAATATTATAGTACACAAGTTTATAATAACAGCCTTCAACTTTTGTTTCAGCCATATAATGCTTTAATGACAAATCATATTTGTTAGTCCTATAATATATCACACCAAGATTATAATTAACCATAGGCATATTAGAATCAATTTCATAGGCCTTTAATGTATATTCAAGAGCTAAATCTAATTTGTTTTCTCTTTCATATAATGATCCTAAATTCAAATGTGCCCAATAATTATTTTTATCTAAACAGATAGTGATTTCATAATATTTTATAGCTTCACTAAGATTATTAATTTCATCATACATTCTTGCAACAGCAAGCGAATACTTAGAACTATTCTTTTCCAGCTTATAAGCGTTTTTGTAATAATTTAATGCTTCTTCTTTTTTATCTAATTCTTCTAACACGTATCCCATACAATAATATCCTCGAGCATGTCTAGGAAACTCATCAATAACATTATTTATTAATGCTAATGATTTAGAAGTTTCATTATTCTCCATATATAGAATACCTAAATCAAGCATATCATTTTCATCTGCTATTTCGCTCATTGCAAATTCGAAAAGTTCAATTGCATAAGATAAATTACCATCTTTATAAGCTCTTCTAGCATTTTCAATATTTTGATAATATTCTTCAGAAACTTTCATAGCAATGACTATTCAACATACATTGACAAATATAATAGTAAAACTGATAAAAGATTATTTAGAAAATGAATTGCCATAGGAACAAAGATATTCTTCGAATGGTGATAACTATAAGTAATGACAAAGGCCAAAGGAAGATACTGAAAAATAAATTTTAAATTTTCCAAACTTGCTACATGAATAAGAGC
>UMGV01054546.1_pt1 | contig 12482 bp, 7 predicted proteins | sample 1965361 | NCBI WGS metagenome assembly UMGV01 (sample SAMEA4836081, study PRJEB28245) | human gut metagenome | biome: gut microbiome; material: fecal sample | place: Denmark | collected 2008
AATCGAGATTTCCTTTGGTCAGAAACCTAGGAAGCGGTGGAACCCGCTGAATAGTTACTATATGAGATTAGATGATGTCGTGTGGGTCTATTCCGTGGTCTTCTCGCACAGGTGCATGATGGGCTTGTGCTCGATATGGAGGAAGGCATCGCGTGAGAAGATGTCGTGTGCCGTGGTGACGGCGATCACGTCATAGCTTTTGTTGCTTGGCAGGCTGTGCACGACGGTGATGCCATAGCTTTCCTTGGCTTTCTCCACGTCGATGAGCGGGTCGCAAATGGTGATGTCACTGACGGTCTTCTTCAGCTCGTTGTAGACATCGGCCACGCGTGTGTTGCGGATGTTGTCGCAGTTGGGTTTGAAGGCGAAGCCGAGGAGCAGGACACTGGTGCCGCCACTGCGTCGCAGCTTGTCGGCGATGCGGTGAGCGTAGTCGATGGCCATGTTGTTGTTGACGCTTCGTGCTGTTTTCAGCAGTCGTGCATCGATGCCGACGGTATCAGCTTTGTCGATGAGATAGTAGGGATCCACGGGGATGCAGTGTCCGCCGACGAGTCCGGGATGCATGGGGATGAAGTTCCACTTTGTGCTGGCAGCGGCGATGACGTCCTCGGTGTTGATGCCCAAAGCAGAGAAGATATTGTGCATCTCGTTGGCGAATGCGATGAGCACGTCGCGCTGGCAGTTTTCCATGACCTTGCTGGCTTCGGCCACGCGGATGCAGGGTGCCTTGTATGTGCCGTTAAGCAGTATGGATCCGTAGAGTTTCTCAAGTGCTGTTGCCGTGGCGGGTGTGGATCCGGAGACGATCTTTTTGATGCGTTCCACGGGGTGCTGGCTGTCACCAGGGTTGATACGCTCGGGTGAATAGCCGACGAAGAAGTCGGTGTTGAGTTTCAGTCCGGATACTTTTTCCAGGATGGGCACACAGATCTCTTCCGTCATTCCCGGCCATACGGTAGACTCGATGACGACAGTGTCGTCTTTGCCGATGACCTGTCCCACCATTTCGCAGGCCTTTTTCAGCAGTGTAGGGTCGGCGTGATAGTCTTTGGATACGGGTGTGGGTACAGCGATGATGTAGTAGTTACATGCCTTGGTGTCGTTTAGTTTGTTAGTAATGTGGAAGTTACCATGGTCTAAGGCATTGCGAAGCTTTGTGGCATCACACTGGTCACGGCTGACAAGTCCCTTTTTGAGGTTGTTGCATTTTTTACCGTCAACGTCGAAGCCGACTACGTGGTAGCGTTTTGCGAAGGCCAGAGCCAATGGCAGTCCAACATAACCTAAGCCGATCAATGCAATATCTGTTTTCTTCATATTTATGAGTTAGATTTTTTCCAATTGTGCGGACCGTGAGGTCTTATAGGGATTCCAGTTGTCTTTATAGGACTGGAAGAAGAAGAGTTCGCTCAGCTGCGCCGTGGTGCGGGCAAATCGCATGAACCATCCCGAGTAGGCGGGCATGAGGGGTAAGTAGCGCAGATACCAGTAGGTGGCGCCCGGCCGCTCGCTGATGATTCTCACCAATCCCCAGCCGATATAGTTCAGCGCGATGCGCAGGATATATCCCAAGGCGAAGATCTGCAGAAACGAGGCGTGGAAGGTGAAGATCAGGTTGATGATATAGAACCACCAGATGAAGTTCAGGATGCAATCGTAGAAGATGCTCTCCATGTTGCTCAGGAAGTTCAGGAAGTTCCAGTTGCGGTTGGGCAGCAGAATGTCGAGGTGTTTCCTGAGTCGGAACCTTACCAGCGAGCGGCTCCAGCGTATGCGCTGATGATAGAGCTTATACCATTGTGTAGGCACGTTGGTCAGGCAGACGGCATTGTGCGCGAAGGCCACGCGGTGTCCGGCCTTGCGCACCTTTTGCGTGATGTCGCCGTCGAGGCCCGGTCCAATGTCCCAGTAACCGATTTCCTTGAGTGTTTCAGCGTCGAAAGCGCCGAAGGCACCGGAGATGATATGGTAGATGCCGAGCTGACTTGTCACCAGTCGGCCCACCTGTATGCGTTTGAGATACTCATAGCCTTGCAGCGAGGTGCAGATGTTTTCCTTGTAGTTGCGCACGAGTACGCAGCCGCCGACGGCCTTCACACGTTTGTCCATGTAGAAGGGGATGAGCACGTTCTCGATGGCATTGCGGTCCAGCGAGGAGTCGGCGTCGAGGTGAACGATATATTTTCCTGTGGCGATGCGTGCGCCGAAGTTGGCGGCAGAGGCTTTACCGCCGCGCACGTTGCAACGCAGGTATTTGGTGATGTATTTCGCGCGCTCCAGATCGTGGCAGATGAGTGGCGTGTCGTCGTCGGAGCCGTCGTCGACGATGATGATCTCGAAGTTGTTGTAGGTTTGCTCACGCAGTGTGGTGACCAGCTTATAGATATTTTTTCCCTCGTTCTTGCCTGGCACGAGTATCGTCACCAGCGGGCGGTCGTGGTGGAGAAGCCACCGCGCCAGCGCGCGTCGACGATGGCGGCGATTACGTGTGAGAAAGCGGTAGAAGAGCACACCGTACTCCAGGATGTAGTATCGCGGAAACTCCACGAAGAAGAGAAACCAGTAGGTTCTCACCACATTGCTCACATTGAGTCCACGCAGGAAGTCGACGAAGCTGCTGATGTAGTATAGTATCGTGTCAAGCATAGCATTGTTTTTATCTCAGCCAGAACCAGTATCCGGCGATGATGGCGATGACGGCCACAATGGCCAAAACGATATATCCCCACTTCAGGTATGAGAGAAGCTTGGAAATAGGCGGGCGGTCCTGGAGCTCGTCGATTTCCTGGCGCATGCGCTCTTGGTCGGCGAGGCGGCGTGCTTCCTCGGTCTGTCCGTCTTCAAAGGCGGCATTGAGCTTGTGGCTGATAAACATCATCGTGCTCATGTCCTTGGGGTGCGGCACTTCCTCATAGCGGATGATGATGTCGCTGGTGCTGGGTATGAGTGACCATTCCTTGGCGAAGAGGCGGTCTTCCTCTACGTTGTTGCCGATGGTCTTGAAGGCGATGTGCAGCTTGGTGTAGGGTTGGAGAAACATGGCCATGTAGGCAGCGTTGTCGCTGACTTTTTTCCGGAACTGCTCTTGGGCATGCTCGCCCTCGTCTTCGAGGATGGTGCTTTGGACGTATATGCAGGAATTGGTTGCCGTCACTTTGTTGTTGATGAAGAGTCGTGAGGCGGCCTCCACCACCTTCTCCGTACGGGTCATCACGCCGCCGTTTTCGTCTGTGGCCCAAAGGAGCGCGATCATCAGTCCGCGGATCACGCCGTCGTGGGCAAGGGAACGGGTGGCGATCATCTGTAGTCGGTTCTCAAATGCCTCCACGGGCATGTAGTTATTGAAATAGTCGTTGTAGGGTGAGAACGCGTGGACGCCATGGCAGATATCGTTGATGCCTCTCGGTGTGATCTCCACGACATGGATGCTGCGGGGGAAGAGGTCGTTGACGTTCGACACGGTGCCGCAGTAGGTGCAGCGGGCGGTGGTGTCGGGCGTGAGGAAGCTTTGATGGCAGTTGTGGCAGAGATAGAGCGAGGTGGGGCGGTCGTAGTCGATGCCGATATGGCGCAGAGGCTTGTGGCACTTGGGGCAGATGAGCTGTCCGCCGACGATGTAGGTATGCTCCGGAGAAATGTTGGCACAGGGGAAGTGGTGGATCACCGGCTCGTAGTCGAGCTCGTTGCTGCCGCAGTTGGGGCACTGCTCCTGATAGATCAGGTGGGAGTGCTGGCACTTTGGGCAGACATGCATGCGGTAGACGGTCTTGCGGTAAGCCAGCGTGCCGTGTGCTACGCCCATGTCGATCCAGGAGAAATACTCATTGATATGGAAGAGGCTCCAGCGGTGTAGGCATTCTGCCAGCGGGAGGGCGCAGCCCATGGCACTTTTCTCCATGACCTTGGGCTCCAGGATCAGTTTATTGCGGGAAATGTAATAGCGGAAGATGCGCAGGATCAGCAGGCCATGGTTGGTGATGGCACCGGTTTCTTGGGGCACGCCATATGTTTTGCGGTAGTTTTCCAACTCTTTGAAGGTTTTGAGCACGAGTTCCTCGTCGACACTGTCGATATAGGCATCGAACATCTCGTCGTAGATGCCGATCTTGTCTTTCAGTGTCCTGGCAGCAAAGAACGGCTTATAGGCTGCTTTGTTGCAGGTGATCGGGTTGAGGCCCTTGAGGATGAGCTCCACATCATTGGCAAATGGAATGTTGATAAACACGCCATCGAAGTCGCCGGCCTTGTATTGGGTGCGAAACTCCACCCATACAGGCTCGTCACATACCAGGATGCGGTAACCGTGTTTGTTAGTTACGATATCTATCATTTGACCTTCTTGTAATGTGTCTGTTTATTAGTCTGCGCGGCTAAGATGGGTTGAGGCTGCGGCCCGCGCTGCCGGCGCTATTCATCATTTCTATTGCCCGCCTTTTGCTGTGGGGGGGGTAGACTTGATCAAGTAACGTTGCTCTGCGTCTTTAAGTTTTTTGTGCAGGAAGAATTTACCGACACGGATCTTCACAGGCAAGTTGTTGTTGAGGACCCAGAAGGGGATCTCCTGCCCTTTGTTGATGTTGAGGGTGGCCATGATGACCATGGCGTCGCGTGAGAAGTTGTTCATCAGATAATCCGGAAGCTGCTGCACGCCCAATCCCAAACGCACGAGGTGGGCACTGAAACGGGTGCGGTTATCGACGATGACCTCGATGGAGTCGGCGCGCAACAGTGAGCGTGCCTTGTCAACAGGCACGTAAGTCATCACGTGTAGGTGGGACTTGTCGATGTCGCGAAATTTCAGATTCAGCACCTCGTCGCCTTTGATGGCGATGGAATAGTTGGTGAAGTGGATGTCCGTGATGAAGCCGTCCTCGGGCGCGCAGGCGTAGTGGAGAACTTCGTCGGTGTAGTCGTTGCCATAGGGCGAGTAGGGCATGGCATTGACAGCGTGGCTGTAAAGTCCGGAGCGGATGAGTTTGATGCGCCCTTCGCCTTCGCGCATGAGATAGATGCGCACTTTGTTCTGTGCCTCTCGTATCTTTGCCTGTGTCTCGGCGATTTGCGCCTTGAGGTCGTTTTGCTTGGTGTTGTTGGTCAGACCGTAGAAGATGTCGTTGCGCTCGGAATGCAGCTGTAGCTGCAATTGTCGGAGCTGCTCACGGAGCACGGGGATTTCCTGTCGGGCGAGCATGGCCTGCGTCTTCATGTCGTTGGCGCGCTGCACAAAGACTGGCTCGTTGTTGATGTTGTTGAGGTCGCCGATGTGGCTGATGATGACGTAGGAGAAGAGCGTGTCGCCTTTTTGCACGGAGTCGCCGACGTTGGCCTTCATTTTCAGGATGTAGATGTCTTGCGCTGCGCGTATGTTGTTCTTGTCGAGACTGATATATCCATCGTAGTAGGTGTAGACCGAGCGGCTGACGGCATAGAAGATGAGAAAGATGAGCGCCACGATGAAGGCAGCGGCAAAGATGACTTGCTGCTTGGCGAGTTTCTTCTTCTGCTGTTTCAGCAGGAAGAGGGCGTCTTGCTCCTCGGTGTGCTGTTCAAACTTAAATTCTTTCATAGTATGGGTGTCGTCGTTACGAAACTGTGGACATTGGGCACGTTGGCCAGTCGCTGGATCTGTATGAGGCTCAGCGATCGCTCTTTCATCTGCGTATAGAGGCGTTCCATGCTTTTGAGGTATTGGTTGTACTCTAAGAGTCGGTCGATATAGCTGTATCGGCCTTGGTTCTTGGCGTAGGTATTCTGTCGCATGGCGAGATATTTCTTCAATTGGGTAAGGTGGCGGTACTCCACGGCGATGGCCTGGTTGAGGCGGCGGACGGCATCGATGTTCATCCGGCAGTGGGTCATGACGTTGTCGGTGTAGGTGCTGTTTTCGTCGCGGAGGATTTCCTTCTGCACCTCGATGGAAGCTTTCTGATGTTTGGTGGCGTTCCACAGCGGAAAGGTGAAGCGCACACCGAAGTCGACATTGTTGGAGATCTTGTCCTGACTGGTGAGATAGGTCGACCAGCGGGCGAAGGGGGTCAGCCGCATCGTGGCGATATAGGATAGCAGCTTGGCGCTGTTGTCGAGTTGCGCTATCTTCAGCTTGTTGAGCAGGTTTTGTGGGTTGTTGGCGGCCACCTGCTGGCGCAGGCTCACCGTGTCGATGGCGATGGCTTCCGGCTTGAGCCATACCAGCTCCTCACGCGGGGCGATGGAGTCCTTGGCATAGAACTGGGCAAGCTGAAACTCGAGTTGCATCTTCTCGTTCATCACGTCGAGGAGCTGTCCGCTGGTGATGCGATCCTGCTCGAGCATCATCTGGTAGGCCTCGTTGAGTACGTCGAGGTTGCGAACGTGGCAGAGCATGACACCGGCGATGACGTGATTCCAGTGCTGTTCCAGGCTGTCGGCCCAAGCGTCCATGTCGGCACGGCCGTCATCCAGGCGCTGGCGTGCTTTGGCAATGTCGGTACCGAGTTTGATGTCACGCTCCTTGTAGTATCCGTGATAGAATTTGCTGTTGATCCAGTTCCATCCTACTTCGGCCTGCACCTTGGCCTTGTAGACAGAGACGGGGTCGTCGTCGTCGGTGGAGAGGAAGCTTGTCAGCTTCTTGCTGAGGCGGCCGTAAACCTGTCCGGTGACTTCCAGTCCTGTGTTGCGGTCCAGAGCCAGCATGTCCAACCCGGCCTTGAGCTGATAAAGGCTGTCGCTGACGGCATCGCCGGCAGGAAAGCCGAAGACAGGAGCCTGGGGCATGACATAGTCAACGGGAAAGAAGACGACACGCTCCATGACGCGAAAGCGACGATGGAAGTCGCGCAGTACGCTGTCGTTCTTGAGATTCTCATAAACCAGCATCTTCGGGCGGTAGCCATATTCCATGTCGTTTTGGGCATGGGCCAAAGCCGTCAGTAAAGCCAGGATTATCACCAGGGACAATCGATGAGAAAAGTGGTGCATAGTTTCAGTTAGTTATCCTCTCCCTCCGCCGCGTCCCGACGGACAGACGGCGGAGGGTGAGGAAGGAAAAGAGATGTATTTACTTGACGAGCTTGAACACTTTGAGGCAGTCACGTCCGTATGCCACGTAGATGTAGCCGTTGGCAAGGGCTACATAGTTGGCGGAGTGCATGCTGACAAAGCTTGATACCTTCTTCAGCGTGTTGCGGTCCAAGACGACGAGTCCGCGGCTGCCATAAGCGATATATACGTAGTTGGCATCGACTGCCACGCCATTGGCGCAGATGGCAAGATCCTTCTGGTGCTCGTCGGACCAGATATTCTCCTTGTAATGGCCGACCTGTGTACCGTCGCTGGCGTTGTAGACGTAGAGTCCGTTCATGCTCTGGCAGACATAGACCTTGCCGTCGTAGACACACATGGCGTTCTTGCCGTTGTTGGGCTTCACCTTGTTGGCGTTGACAGTGAAGACAGGGTTCTGCATGGTAGCGTCGCTGGTATTGAACTTATCCAGCACCAAGCCTACCTCAGTGTTTTCATCTGCGATCTGCGTACCGTCGTAGTGGATAGCAAAGACGTTGCTGCCGTCGGGCGAGAAGCAGAGGTGCTTAGCGCGTCCTGCTGTCTGCTTGTAGCCCACAGGGTTGAGGTCTTTGTCATAGATTTCATAGCCGTAGGTGGAAGCCACTTGCAGGTTGTCGCCGTTGACGATCACGCAGTTGCCGTCGCCACCGTCCTTGGATTTCGGGGTGTTAGCGCTTCTTTGAGCCTGATAGAGCTTGACGAGCTGCAGCGGCTCGTAGGTCTTGTGCGCGATCTCGGTGCTGTCGAGGTCGTCCATCTTCTGCGATGTGCAGTCGATCTTGCCATCGTCAGTAAGGTGCACATAGCCCAGGAAGCCTCCATTCTTGTTGTTGCCGACCGCATAGAGCCGTTTGTCGGACTTATCAAGGGTGATGTGGTTGAAGTCGATGGCATTGTCATGATCGCGTACGAACTGCTTGAGCGTTGTCACGTCGCCTGTGGTGCTGAGCATCTCCAGACATCCACTCTGTTCATTGCCTCTCTTGTGGTAAGACACATAGACGTTGGTGCCGTCGGTCTGCACACAGGTAGCAGAGATGTCGTGGGTGTGGCTCTCGGAGACGACCACCGGCTGCGGGTTCTCCGGAGTATCTGGTGTATCCGGTGTGTCCGGTGTGCCCGGCTTGCTGGGGACGTATCCGTTGCCGTGACAACCGTCGGCGGGGATGGAGTATTTTACTTCATCACTTACTTTATTACCACTGGCATCTAAGACCTTACCATTGGAGATGTGCTCCACTGTACCTTTGACGAAGTTGACCTTCGTGAAGTCTACATCGCCCCCGGTAGCGTAGTTAAAGGTGTTGCAGTCCACGCCTGCCTTCTGTGAGCCGGAAGTCTGAATGAAGTAACAGTCATTGAGTGTCTCGGGTGAGCCACTGCCGTTGAAACAAATCTTAGCGGCCTTTACCACGCCCATGGCCCCGTCGCCTTCCATGATGATGGCGGCATCGTTGCCATTGTTCTTGTTGGTATAGGTGTTGTCTATGTCAATGAGGCCTTTGTCGTTCAGATATACTTTTGAAGAGGCCCACTGGTTGAATTTGGCGCACTTGATATAGTTGACGTGGATCTCAGCCTTGTTGGAGTTCACCTCCACCAAATTTGCCTTAATACCACAGTCTGCAATCAGATGAGTTTCGTCTTGGAAGTAGATGGCATGGCTTCCGGCGTCAATGTCCCCGCCCACGCGGATGTAGCCGTCGGTCTTCAACTCAGCATCAGAAGTCAGCTTGCCTGCGACATAGAGGCGAGTGGTGCTGTTCATGATCGCATTATTGGTGGGGTTGAGGAACTGCTTTGCCGAGAGGTCACCACCAACATAGAGCGTACCCTGAATGGCAATGTTGTCGATGGTCGTCAAGTCACCCTCGACATACACCTTATCATCAGCATTGATATGAAGAGTTCCGGATGCAGAAGTCACCTTGCCACCCTTCTCGATAATGGCCGTTCCACCATTACCAAAGAAGCGATTGTCCCATTTGTTGATGATAAGATGACCACCGTTCTTTACGATGATCTTGCCATTGGCGTTATACGCATTGGTCAAAGTAACAGTGCCTTCTACATAGAGTGTCGCGTCCTTCATGTTTAATTGAAGGTCGCTTTTATTCTTTCCCTTAGGCACCAGCCATGTGTGGCCTTCTTCCCAGGGTTTAGAATCATTCTTTGTGACGTCCTCAGCATTGCTTGGCACATCATTGTTGAAGCTTACTTCATTCTCTTTGGGAATCTGTGCTTCGATATCGCTTGCGGCGCGTGTCCTTGATTTAGCCTGGTTGCAGTTAAAGATAGAAGACTGCATCTGACTGGTAATATCGTCGAGCGCCTCGCCGATGCGAGTGGGGTTGATCTGATTAACCTCACTGCCTGGGTCGTCGCTTGACGAGCACCCTGTCAAGCCTCCTATAAGGAGTGCGGCAGAGAATAGATAAAAGATCTTCTTATTCATGGTTCCTGAGTTTATGGTTATTGATTGTGGTGAGCTTGTAGGGGCGGGCTTTATGCCCGCCCTAACCCCCGGATGGAAGTTACGAATGATTTGATTCTCACCTCTTCAGGGCATTACATTCTCACCTCTTCAGGGTGTTTAGCGAGATTTGTTCACCAGTTTGAGCACCTTCAGGCAGTTCTTTCCGTAGGCCACGTAGATATTGTCGTGGTCATCCACAGCTACGAAGTTAGCAGACTTGCCGGCGGTGTAGCGGGCCACCTCAGGTGTTTGCTTGGCAGCCTCCTCAGTGGTTGCGGTCATATCGCTCTTGTTGATCACGATCAGACCGAGAGAACCGTAAGCAATGTAAATCTTTTCACCCTTGACGCAGACGCCGTTGCAGTAGCCGCGGGTCACGGTGGTGCCCTCACTGTACTTCTTGTTATCGGCATCGGCGGTATAGGTAGCGTCCTTCGGGATGAAGAGACCGGAGAGCGTACCGTTGGTATATTTAGCCAGTCCGCCCTTGCCGAGACAGACATAGATGTCGTTGCCGTCGACAGCCATCACGCTCTTGCCGTTGGTGCCGATGAAGGTCTCGAATTTACCGGCGTTGAAGAGAGTAGAGCCGTTGTCCAGGCGTACGTTGTTTGCATCGTAGCTGTTGACCTTGAGGTCGTTGCCGTCGACATAGCTGACATATACATTATTGTTGTCTTTCGTGATGTACTTGGCGTCGCCGAGTTTTGAAGCATAGGCGCCGCTGAGATCGCTGCGGTTGAAAGTCTCTGTGCCGTAGAGGGTAGCCACCTGATAATAGTCGCCGTTGACGATGACAGCGTTGCCGTCGCCTGTCGTCTTGTCATTCGTAGTCGTAACCTTTTGCAGGACTGTTGCCTTCAGCGGCTCCAGTGTACTGCCGGCAGTGGAGGAGGCGCTTGTGTTGAAGGCGCCAGCATCTGTCAGTGACAGTGATGTGATCAGTCCGCCCTTCTGTCCGTTACCGGTGCCGATGAGCTTGTGCTGCTCCTTGTCGAGCACGATGTTGTTCCAGTCGACAGCATTCTTCTTTGAAGCGTCTACGGCCGAGATCGACTGCTGGAGCGTCACATGTCCGTCGCTTGTCGTGGTGAAGTAGTCGAGCATACCGGCCTGTGCGGTGCCGTTGGTATGATAGCAGACATAGACGTTGCTGCCATCAACGACGACACCCGTAGCAGAGCGGCCATTGCGCTCATCGTTGTTGATGCCATAAGTCACCTCAGCCGTCGGACGGAGAAGCTGATAGTTGGGGGTAGTCTTGGTGCCCTCTCCGTTGGGGTTGAAGCCGGTAGAAGAGATCGACGGGTCAGGGAGGATAGAGATGTCGGCGAAGTCGTTTTCCTTGTTCAGCTTGCGTACGTTGACGCCACCGTCGAAGGCGAAGTCATCCCAGTCGAGGAGGTTGCCGTCATCCACACTGCCTTTGTAGGCGCGCTTGAAATAAACGCCGAAGGTGCTGCCGCTGGGGGCTGAGATGAAGGTGGCGTTATCTGAGCCACTGACGATCTGCTTGGTCTCCAAGACAGCCAGTGTGCCGTCGGTAAGGTTGATCTTCGAGCCCTTGTTGTCTGTGTTATAATAGGTGTAGGTGTTGATCAGTCCGTTGTTGCCCACGTAGATATTGGAACCATTCTCCTGACGGATGAACGTTCCCGACTCGTTCTTGGAGTCGTCATACTGACCGGCCTTGATATAGTTTCCGTAGACGGCGGCTTGTTTGCCGTCAACAGTCAGGCTGTTGCTCAGCGAGAGTTTCTTGCTGGCCACAAGGGTGCCTTTCACCGTGGCGTTCTGCGCGGTGATGATCTCAGCGGATACTGCTCCGTCGGCTACTAAGTTGCCGTCGGCGGTGAGGTGGGTACCGATCTGCGTCTGCGAGCCAGCGTCAAGCGTAATGTTCTTAGCGTGGAATTCTGTTCCGGTGAGGATATTACCGTTGTTGATCAGGTCGATGCCAAGGAAGGTCTGGTCTTTCGCAGCTTCTTTGCTGCCGTCGCCCGACTTATAGAAAGAGGTCTTGGCCATGAGGCTGGCTCCGCTTTCTACGGTGAAAGTAGAGACGCCCGTCACCACGAGCTTACCGCCGCCATAGACGATGATGTTTGTGGCGGTACTGCTCACGCCATCGAGTGTCAGCGTTTTGCCGCCCGGCACATAGATCGTACCACCGCCTGTCAGTCCGGTGAGCGTCAGGTCTTTCTGCAGCAGCAGTTCCTTTCCGTTCATGTCAAGAGATAGAGAAGGCATGTTGTTGATGGTGACGATAGTGTTGTCAGCGAGCTTTGTGTCGCCACTGTTCAGCGCTGTCCATCCGTTGCCAGTAGGCTTTGTAGGCAATTCAAGTCCTAGTGAGGGGACACCAGAAGCGGGCAAGGCGCGTGTGAAAGCCTTGGCTCCGGTAGTATTACCGTAGTTTGTTACTCGGTTAGCGGTGCTGTTCAGCAGCACACTGATTTGGTCTGCCTGTGAGTTGATCTGCGTTCCTCCATTGCTGGGGTCGTCGCTGGAGCAGGCTGTCATACCCATCACGATCAGTGACGAGATGGCGATGTTACAAAATCTATTAGTTACCATTGTTACAAAAACATTTATCCGTTAGAAGTATTCGTTCATTGTGACGTGTCCGTTGTCACAGCATGATCTATGATGATAGAATCTTAATATATAGAGTGTTAAGGTGCCGAGTTCGAGAAGCATCCGGCTATGGTGTCAGTCCCTCAGCAGATATCGCAATTCTTTGCATATTCTATTCCTCCATTTCTGTCAAAAGTCATGTTGCATGTCTTTTCCGCCCCAAAGATAAATCTTTTTACGATAATAGACAAGATTTTGCTGATAATTTTTCTAAGTTTAACACAAAAAACTTTAGTATTGTCAAAAAAGTATGTCGAAAAGGTATGTAGGAGCAAAAAAGTGTAACTATTCAGCTGCCATATCGCCCTTTGGCGATAACAAG
>UMGV01009608.1_pt1 | contig 12460 bp, 12 predicted proteins | sample 1965361 | NCBI WGS metagenome assembly UMGV01 (sample SAMEA4836081, study PRJEB28245) | human gut metagenome | biome: gut microbiome; material: fecal sample | place: Denmark | collected 2008
GTGTAGCAGTGTAGCGGATGAGGGGAGGAAAAGAAAAAGGGTAGGGGAGTTGGAGAGTTAGGAAAAGGTTGTATATTTGCAAGTCGAAAGTAAGAATGCTGATGAAAGCATTATGCGAGCAAAGTCGGGGAAAGCGTAACACCGTAACACCGTAACAGCGTAACAAAAGGCCGATTCTGACATGTGGTGTGGAAATGGTTAGAAAATGAGACTATAGAGTAAAAATATATTATATTATTATATATTATAATATTAATTATATTATTAATAATCAATATTTTATATTAATACCATGTTTGGTATATTGTATTTACTTTTTCCTTTCAGCCGACATCGGATAGCTATAAACGTTACGGTGTTACGCTGTTACGGTGTTACGGTGAGCGGCGGATGGAAGGAGGGAAAAGAAAAAGTGGGTAACCGTGGTTCGTGGGAAAGGACGTGGCTAAAGCACTTGGGTATTGCAAAGGCAAATCTTTGCCAAATGCTGTAGCAAATCATGTAGACGATGAGGATAAAGGGGTCATTAAAATGATGACCCCTACCCTGATTCAGGGTAGGGGTTCTAACTACAAGAGTAACACAACGTTAATTAACGAGTCGGCCCTCTACTTCCTCGTCCTCTGCTCCAAACTCCCGCAGGCGAAGGTCTTCAAGCGCTGGGTCACCGCTGAGGTGTTGCCCTCCATCCGTCGCCACGGAGCCTATGCCGCGGCGCCGACGTTGGGAGGAAGGGCGTCACCAAGCACTCTTACCGTATGATGTCCCGTGTGGGGGGCTTCACTCGTTGTCTATGAGCTTGTTGACGACGGCCTTTGCGCGGAGATACATCAGTCGCTCGTCCTCGTCTTTGACCGGCTTGGCAGTTTTCAATTTATCCATCAGTCGTTTGGCAAATGTCGGGATATGCTGCTGATGGCGTTGGCGGATGCCGAAGTAGCATTGCAGCTCGTAGGCAGCTCTTGCGGGCAACGTGTCCTGCATGAGCGCGGCGAGCTCGAGATGGTACTTGGCGCGGTATTCCTCTTTCCGCTGCATCGTGACAGCCATGCTGTAGAGGGCAATCTTCTCGCTCGGATTGTGGATGAGTTTTGCGAGCTCAGCATAGAGATAGCCGTCGTGATGGCGGCGGAGCAGCTTCTTATAAGTGTCCACAGCCTCTTTTTTCTTGCCAAAGAGCGTGTGCATTTGTGCCAGATGGCGAAGGTTTTCCTTGTAATATGGAGATTTCTTCAGTGCTGTGCGGAAAAGGTCGGCGATGGTGTCGACATATTTAGTGTCGCGCTGAGGCAGGTTTTTCAGCAGATGGTTCACAACCTGCTGGCCGAGTGAGGGCACGGAATGGCCTTGGGCAATATAAGGCTGCCAGTCTGCTTCGGTCATCCGGTTGAAGAAGGGCATGAAGTAGACGAGGTTGAAGTTGTCGATATTCTTGTCGAGCGTCAGTGCCGCGTTGACAATGGCTCGGTTGCCCATGAGCAGTCGGTCTTGGATATGGGGATAGAGCTGTGTGAGCTGGTAAAGCAGCTTGCGGGCCTCGTCGATCCGCTTCTCCCGGACGCGCATCTTAAACAAGTCGTTGGTGCACCAAAACATGCAGAGGTTGGTGTGTGGGCCTTGGTGGATGGCATAGATTTGCAGGATGGCGCGGTAAGCCTCTTCGGTGCGCCCCTCTTTTCTGAGTTCAAAAATGTCTCTGACTTCCATAGGCTTTTTCTTTTGCAGTGTGGTCGATAAGGTTTAGGCTGTAAGGCTTTGTCGTGTTATTTCATGTTTATTTGTATTTGTCTTTTGCTCAGATGATGTTGCCGTAGAGATCGTAGTAGTGGTCTTGTGCCATCCATTGCTGATGTTTGGGCGTCGCGTTGGGGTTGAGGCATCGTGAAGCCCTTTATCAGGCTGCCGGCGAAAGATAGTACTCGGTGACGGTTAAATGTCATAAGAAAAAGATCCAGAGGCGACGGATCGCCCCTGGACGGATAGTAAGGATCTAAAACAGAAATTAGTAAGCGAAGAGCGGATACTGCTTCATCGTGTCGTTGACTTTCTCACGCACGCGCTTGATGACCTGTTCGTTTTCGGGGTCTTTGAGCACTTCGTCGATGAGGTCGGCGATGAGGTGCATCATGTCTTCCTTGGCGCCACGGGTGGTCATGGCAGCGGTGCCCAAGCGGATGCCTGATGTCTGGAAGGCACTGCGCTCATCGTAGGGCACTTCGTTTTTGTTGACGGTGATGTCGGCGGCCACGAGAGCGTTCTCAGCCACTTTGCCCGTGAGATCGGGATATTTCTGACGCAGGTCGAGGAGCATGGAGTGGTTGTCGGTACCGCCGCTGACGATGCTGAATCCGTGGTCGATGAGATCTTGGGCGAGCACGGCGGCGTTTTTCTTCACCTGTGTGGCGTATTCTTTCCACGACGGGCGCAGGTTTTCACCGAAGCCGACAGCCTTGGCGGCGATGACGTGCTCCAGCGGACCACCCTGATTGCCGGGGAAGACAGCAGAGTTGAGCAGCTGGCTCATCTTTTTGAGTTCGCCTTTCTTGTTGCGCTTGCCAAAGGGATTGTCGAAGTCTTTGCCCATGAGGATCACGCCGCCACGTGGTCCGCGGAGAGTCTTGTGGGTGGTGGTGGTGACGATGTGGGCGTATTTCACGGGGTTGTTGAGCAGTCCGGCAGCGATGAGTCCGGCAGGGTGAGCCATGTCGATCATGAGCAGTGCCCCTACCTCGTCGGCGATCTTGCGCATGCGCTCGTAGTCCCACTCACGGCTGTAGGCCGAGCCACCGCCGATGATCAGCTTGGGTTTGTATTCCAGTGCGAGCTTCTCCATGTTGTCGTAGTCCACGCGTCCTGTTTCGCGGTTGAGCGTGTATCCGATGTGGTTGTAGAGGATGCCGGAGGTGTTGACGCTGCTGCCATGTGAGAGGTGTCCGCCCTGGTCGAGATCAAGGCCCATGAAGGTGTCGCCCGGCTTGAGCACGGCGAGCAGTACGGCTTGGTTGGCCTGTGCGCCGGAGTGGGGCTGGACATTTGCAAACTCAGCGCCGAAGAGTTTCTTGACGCGCTCGATGGCGAGGGTTTCTACCTGGTCCACCACTTGGCATCCGCCATAGTAGCGTTTGCCGGGGAGTCCCTCAGCGTATTTGTTGGTCAGATAACTGCCCATAGCCTGCATCACCTCGTCGCTGACGAAGTTTTCTGATGCAATCAGTTCCATGCCTCTGAGCTGACGCTGGTGCTCCTGCTCGATGAGGTCGAAAATCTCTTGATCTCTTTCCATAGTGTGAAGTTAATAATATGATTTATACAAGTTCTGCTTATACGAGTTCTACGTGGTTGATGTCCTGCTCTTTGTCGCAATAGTGGCATTTCACGATACCTTTTTCTTTGTCGATGACGGTGAAGAAGGTGTCCATGGGCTCGTTGTTGGTGATGCACTTGGGGTTGTTGCACTTGATGATGCCGTGGAGCTCATTGGGTGTGACGACCATTTTCTTTTCCACCACCTCGTAGTCTTTGATGATGTTGAGCACCACGTTGGGCGCGATGACCGACAGTCGGCTGATTTCCTCGTCGGTAAAATATTTATTGGTGATCTTGATGATGCCTTTCCGTCCGAGTCGCTTCGACGGCAGGTTGTAGCCGATGAGTGTGGGCACGTCGATATCGGTCAGATGCAGCAGACGCGCCACCTCATAGGTTTTCTCGGAAGGTATATGGTCGATGACAGTGCCGTTTTCGATGGCGGCGACTTGCAATTCTTTTTTTCCCATGATAAAAACTATGATGATCTGATAATACTCTGATAATGAATGTGATGATGTTTCGGGTTAAAACGGCGATTCAATGATGGTCTTGTCGTTTTTCACATCATCGAGGGTGATCCCCAGACAATAGCAGAAGATGGCTTCGCGGGCGTAGAGTCCGTTTTGGGCCTGCTGGATGTAGTAAGCGTGCGGGTTGCTGTCGACGTCGTAGGCGATCTCGTTGACGCGTGGCAGCGGGTGCATGATCTTCATGTTGGGCTTTGCTTTGGCGAGCATGCTGTTGCGGAGGATATAGACGTTTTTCACGCGCTCATACTCCATCAGGTCGGAGAAGCGCTCTTTCTGCACGCGGGTCATATAGAGGATGTCGGCGTCGGCAATCTCTTCCTCGTTGAAGGCGGTGTGCTCATGAAACTCGATGTCGTGTGCCTTGCAATAGAGCTTATATTCCTGCGGCATGGCGAGCTCCTTGGGCGCGATGAAGTGAAACACGGGGTGGAAATGGCGCATGGCGGTGATGAGGGAGTGGACGGTGCGGCCGTATTTCAGATCGCCCACGAGATAGATGTTGAGGTTCTCCAGCGTGCCCTGTGTCTTGTAGATAGAGTAGAGGTCGAGCAGGCACTGTGAGGGGTGCATGTGTGCGCCGTCGCCGGCGTTGACGATAGGGATGGGAGCCACCTCGCTGGCATACTGCGCCGCGCCCTCGATGTAGTGGCGCATGGCGATGATGTCGGCATAGTTGCTCACCATCAGGATGGTGTCCTTGAGTGTCTCGCCTTTAGTGGTGCTGGAAGTCTTGGCGTCGGAGAAGCCAATGACACGTGCGCCTAATCGGTTGGCTGCCGTCTGAAAACTGAGTTGCGTGCGCGTGGATGGCTCAAAAAACAATGTTGCGACGACCTTGCCTTTTAACAGCTCACGGTTGGGATGTTTCTCGAATTCCTTGGCCATGGCGAGCAGATACATAATCTTCTCTTTGGAGAGGTCTGCAATCGTCACAAAATTATGTTTGTCCATATTATTTTGATTGATGGGTTATTTTCGACTGCTAAGTTACTGATAATTTTCCATATAGTGGTGCTGTTTGAAAGAAAAATTGTATTTTTGCAAAAGAAATAATAAATATTCTGATGCGAAGGACTTTTATAAAAACACTGTGGATATGTCTCATGTCATTGATTGGCATTGGGTTCCTCCTCTTTTTCCTCATTTGGTTTGGGGTGATTGGCTATTCGCCTGATATAGAAAACCTGCAGAACCCGATCAACAAAACGGCGTCGCAGATCTATTCGGCTGACGGCAAGATCATCGGCACTTACAATGCCGACAAGGCCAACCGCATACCTGTGCCTTATTCCAAGCTCTCGCCCTATTTGGTCAAGGCGCTGGTGGCTACGGAGGATGAGCGGTTCTATGAGCATTCCGGCATCGACTTCATCGCCTTGGGGCGAGCTATCGTCAAGCGCGGGCTCATGGGGCAGACAAGTGCCGGTGGTGGCAGTACGATCACGCAGCAGCTGGCCAAACAGCTCTATTCCGACCCTGCGCAGTCAACTACGCAGCGACTGTTGCAAAAACCCATCGAGTGGGTCACGGCCATCAAGCTCGAGCGCAACTTCACCAAGGAAGAGATCATCTCGCTCTATCTCAACTATTTCGACTTCCTCCACGGTGCTGTGGGCATCAAGACAGCTTCCAACACCTATTTTAATAAGGAGCCAAAGGATCTTACCCTCAACGAGGCGGCACTGCTCATCGGCTTGTGCAAGAATCCCTCGCTGTTCAATCCTGTACGCTATCCCGAGCGCGCCAAGCAACGCCGCAATGTGGTGTTGGGTCAGATGCTCAAGGCCGGTTATCTGTCAAGAGCTGAGTATGAGGAGAATGCGGCTCAGCCCATCGTGCTCCGCTTCCATCGGGCTGACCATAAGGATGGCACGGCGGTCTATTTCCGTGAATTCCTCAGACAATACATGATGATGGACGCACCGAAGAAAGCCGACTACCCGTCGTGGAACAAGCGGCAGTATGTCATCGACTCCATCGCTTTCGCCACGGACCCACTCTGTGGATGGTGCAAGAAACACACCAAGAAGGACGGTTCTTTCTACAATGTATATACCGATGGCTTGAAGATCTTCACCACCATCGACTCGCGGATGCAGCGCTATGCTGAGGAGAGCGTCTATGGCCATGTGGCGCAGTTCCTGCAGCCGGCCTTCAACGCTGAGAACCGCAAGAAACCCAATGCGCCCTTCACCAGTGAACTGACCCCGGAGCAAGTGCGGCAAATCATCGGACGGTCGATCCGACAGAGTGAGCGCTACCGCAATATGAGGGAAGCGGGAGCCTCGCCCGAGGAGATCGACAAGGCTTTCCATACGCCTACCGACATGACGGTGTTTACCTATCATGGCGACATCGATACGGTGATGACCCCCTTGGACTCCATCCGATATTACAAGTCGTTTCTACGAGCCGGATTCATGAGCATGGACCCGCATACGGGACAGGTCAAGGCTTATGTCGGCGGCATAGACTTTGAGCATTTCCAATATGATATGGTCATGGGCGGACGGCGTCAGGTGGGATCCACCATCAAGCCTTTCCTCTATTCCCTGGCTATGGAAAACGGATTCTCGCCCTGCGATCTCGCACCCAACGTGCAGCGTACGTATATGGTGGCCGGCCAGCCGTGGACACCACGCAACGCCAACCACAACCGCTACGGTCAGATGGTGACGCTCAAGTGGGGACTCGCTCAGTCCAACAACTGGATCTCGGCTTATCTGATGAGTAAACTCAACCCCAACCAGTTTGTCACCATCCTCCATAAGTTTGGCATCAACAATCCCGATATCTACCCCTCCATGTCGCTTTGTCTCGGACCCTGTGAGGTGTCGGTGGGCGAAATGGTGAGTGCCTACACTACCTTTGCCAATAACGGCATCAGAGTGGCACCGCTCTTTGTTACCCGCATCGAGGACAACGAGGGAAATGTGGTGGCTGAATTCCATCCCCGGATGAGTGAAGTGATCAGTTCGGAAAGTGCCAACAAAATGCTCGTGGAACTCATGGCGGTCGTTGACGAGGGTACGGCAGGGAGACTGAGGTATAAATACAATATCCCCGGTGAGATTGGCGGCAAGACGGGTACCACCAACCGCAACTCCGATGCCTGGTTCATGGGCTTCACGCCGCAGCTCGTCAGCGGCGTGTGGGTAGGAGGTGAGGACCGCGACATCCACTTCGACTCCATGCGCATGGGGCAGGGTGCTACGATGGCACTCCCCATTTGGGCTTACTTCATGAAGAAGGTCTATCGCGATCCCTCTTTGCCTTATAAGCCTACGGCGACATTTGAGATTCCCGAAGGCTTCAATCCTTGCGCCAAAGACGACGACGGCGGGCTCGGCATAGAAGAAGTCTACGAATAGCAGAGACGAGTTCTTTTACTTTAAAAGTTTATTAATTTATGACATTGAAGGAATTGGCAATAAAGCGCTTCTCTGTGCGAAAGTATACGGAGGAGGCTGTCAGCAAAGCTGACATAGACTATATTATGGACTGTGTGAGGTTGGCTCCGTCGGCCTGCAACCGACAGCCATGGAAGTTTCTCATGATCACCTCTCCCGAGGCAAAAGAAAAGATTCATCAATGCTACGACCGCGATTGGTTTAAGACAGCACCGATGTATGTGCTGTGCTTAAAGGATGTGAACAACTGTTGGGTGCGCCCCGACGATGGCAAACCGCATGGCGACATCGATCTCGGCATTGCCGTGGAGCATCTCTGCTTGGCAGCAGCGGAGCGTGGGTTGGGTACATGTTGGGTGTGCAACTATCATGTTGAGACTCTCCAGCGTCTCTTTCCCGTGGAGGGATTCGAGGCTGTTGCCATCATTCCACTTGGACATATTGCCGCTGACTGTCCTCATGCTGAGAAGCGGCGTAGAGCGTTGAACGAAATCATAGAGGAGATTTAACGATGAATACAGGTAAACGATTGATGCGATCCATGTCGGACCGCTGGTTAGCAGGAGTGTGCAGCGGCATCGCCAACTACTTTGGTTGGGATGTGGCCATCCTGCGTTTGGTCTATTTGGTGCTGACGCTGTGCACTGCTTTTAGCGGCATCATCATCTATATCATCCTTTGGATTTGTATGCCGGAGGATAACAACTAATTTACGATGAAGATCAAGATTGCGACCGCACTGCTGCAGCTAAGGTGTACACAGACCATTGCGAGCCGTTTCTCTGTCAGAAGCAGGGGGAAGTAATCCTGCAATTACCGAAGAGCTTTAAAGTTATTTGGGAGGGAAAGCAAAAATGATCTTTTGCTACGTTGCGATTCTTTATTCGTCACGTGGCAAAAGATCTTTTTATATATGAATACTATGTTCTGGCTCCGGCGGCTTTTCGCCTATCATTGAGAAAAGTGTTTCCTTGCTTCTTTCATATTCTGTACGGTCTTCATGGTTCTTACATATTGATCTTGTGAGTCACGAACAGCGTGGTAGGTGACAAGTGTGGCACGCTGCTCTCCATGTTGCCGGTGGTGGATCCGTAAACAATAAGTGTCTTTTTCATATATACTGATTCCTTTCTTGTTTCCTTCGTTTTTTCATGTAACATTAATGTTGGCAAACGGCTGCAAATGGTCGCAAGTAATCGGTTGATTATCAGTTAACAAGCGTTTGAAGTCTTCCTAAATGGCTATTTTCCGCTTCTGGAATTTGGGCTCTCTTTCTTTTGACAGAAAACAATCATAAATCCTATCGTTTTAGATTGTGGATTACTTTAGCAAATATAAGTTCGGCAACAAACTAAATTTATTGCCGAACTTATACGACTATTATATGCAGCTGTCACATTAACATACTGTCCATCCTTTATGTACTGTTTTTAGCTGATTCAGATTTTCCCTATCTGCATACGCTTGAAGAACTCTTTTACGGCATTGCGCTGATACATCCCCTTGACATAGACCAGCGAGGCATGCATGGTTTCCTTGGCTTCCTTAATTGGAATAGCCTTGTAGCCTTCTTCCTCATAGATGACTGATTCGGAGAGAATGGCTACAAGGTGACATGACTTCACCATGTGAATCATCGTGTAAATCTCGTTGATTTCCATGAGAGGTTTCAAGTCAACACTGTGATCACGAAGCAGCCCGTCAATCATCGTGCGGGCATTCATGCCCTTTGCAGGAACTGCTGTAAGAAAAGCCTTCAGCTGACTGAGCTTCACTTCCTCATACTTTGCCAATGGGTGCTCTTCTGCTACAACGGCACATAAGCGTGACTCAAAGAGTGGTATCTCCTCCAGCAAAGGCTCGTTTTCCAGAATATTATAGGTCAGCGCAAAGTCTATCTCGCGATTATGAAGCAACGTAATGAGTTCATCGGCGCGCTCGAAACGGACGTCAAACTGGATGTCGGGGTATTGCGGACAGAAACGCTGCATCGTCCTGGTGAGCAACACGGAGAGTCCGTAGGTGGCACCTATGCGGAGTTTTCCCGTTTTCAGTCCTTCCATATCTTGAAGTTGCTGTCTGCCTTGCTCGGCATACTCCAGTGTCTGACGGGCAAAGGGCAGGAACTGCCTACCTGCCTCGGTCAGCGACACCTTCTTTCCGATGCGCTCGAAGAGTTGCACCCCGAGGTCATCTTCCAATTGTTTGATCTGTTGCGAAAGCGTACTTTGGACTACAAAGCATTCCTGGGCTGCGATGGAGAAGTTCTCTGTCTCTGCAGCCTTTACAAAGTAGTTCAATTGTCTCAATTCCATACTATATCGTTTATATCGATAAATCTTATCGAATCATTCACGAGTGCAAATATATAAACTTTCGCTTAAACTCCGTACCTTTGCACCGAAATTCATAACAAAAGTGTGAGAATTATGGGATTCAACAGATTTATCCGGCTATTTGCGGTTTCTATGACGCTAATGATACCGCTTAGAGTACTGTCAGAGTCAGTTGATTCCCTGAAAACAAAACAAGTAATAACCATCAATAAAGTAAAGGAGATTAAGACAATGAAAATCGTTTATTGGAGTGACTATGCTTGCCCTTACTGCTACATCGGCGAGACCCGTCTGAAGAAAGCCATCAAGGAACTTGGACTGGAGAATGAGGTGGAAATCGAGACACGTGCTTTCGAGCTTGCCCCCGACGCGCCCAAGACGGTTGAGACCATCACCGTTGACCGTTTTGCCATGAAGTATCGTCTCTCGAAAGAGGAAGCCCAACAGCAGATAGACCACATCTCGCAGCTTGGCATCGACGAAGGTATCGACTTCCGCTATGCCACGACGCTCTACACCAACACCCGCGATGCCCACCGTCTTACTAAATTGGCACAGACGAAGCACGATACAGCGTTGGAAGACCGCGTGAGTGAACTGTTGTTTGATGCCTATTTTACTCGTAATGAGAAACTGGCCGACCACGACGTGTTGCTTCGTGTGGCTCGTGAGGCTGGACTTGACGAGACGGAGGCAAAGAACGTATTGGAGTCGAACCAGTTTGACGAGGAGGTGCGCTTCGACGAGCGTGAGGCCATGATGCGGGGTGTGCATGGCGTTCCTTATTTTATGTTCAACGGGAAGTTTGTAATCCCTGGTGCCTTGTCTGTCAGCGCCTTCAAACATACGTTGGAAAAGGCGCTCAAAGACCAGCAAGAGAATACAGTTGGCGAGGATGCCCATCAGTGTGGGCCGGAGGGTTGCCGTATATGATACGTCGGATTGTTGTCAAGGATGTCTTTGCCGTCAACTGCTATTTCTACATTGACGACGAGACGCGCCACGGATTCCTTATCGACCCAGGCGCACAGGCAAGTCGTATCTTGCAGAAGATAGAGGAGAACGGTTGGACGATAGAGCAAATCCTTCTTACTCATGGTCACTTTGACCATACGGGTGCAGTCAGTGAGATTGCCCAGACCTTGGGCATCCCCTACTGCATCCATCGTGATGGAGAAAAATACCTGACGGACACCCGCTGGAACCTGAGTGCCTATTGTGGCAGAAATGTCTATCTGGACGGAGCAGAGTATTTTGATGATGGTGACATTATCCGTCTGAAAGCCAATCCATCGTTCGCCTTGAAGGTCATCCATACTCCTGGACATACGCCTGACAGCGTTATCTTCTATAGTCTGCAAGACGAAGTTGCCTTTGTCGGTGATACCATCTTCCACGACTGTCCTGGCTCCACGCAATATATAGGTGGAAACGAAGTGCAACTCTACAACAGCATCTACAAGAGGATTCTTACCCTCCCCGATGATACAGTGCTCTATTCAGGCCACACTGAACCCACAACCATCGGTCAGGAACGGCCTATGTATTGTGGGTAATTAGTTTCTTGCTACCACCACCCGAACCAGGCTGCGGCCTGTGTCGGGCACAGAAAGAGGATTATAAGTCTCTGTTGTTTTCTGCGATATACGAGCAATATTTACTGAGCAGATTGGACAATGGCAAATCGCCTTTTTGGTATCGGTCAGCATCAAGCTTCAGGACTCTTTCGCAGATTGGTTTCTTTCCCTTGAACAATGCTTTAAGGTATTGAATGCCATTCTCTTCTGTAATACTTACATCGGTGAAGAATAGCGTCAAGTCCTCTGCATCATAGACGATGGAGTAACTGGGACGCTTGGCACCAGGGATGTCCTCTATCAGGATGTTCTTGTCAACAAGATCCTGTATGTCACGTATGGCAGTGTCCTTCGAGCACTTTGCCAATGTTGCCCATGTTCTTTGACGTTATCTTAGCCTCATAGCCGTCAAGAAAGAGAGGCAGAGTCAATTAGCAAGTGCAAATTTACGAAGTCTTTTTGTAAACGGCTTCATCTGGAGTGAGGAAATTTAATTTTTCCCTTGGCCTTGCGTTAATTTTTCTTTGTATCATTTTTATTCTCTGTTGACTTACATCATTGAAATCGGTACCGTTTGGTATGTATTGCCTTATGAGGCCGTTTGTGTTTTCGATGCCACCTTTTTGCCATGGTGCATGAGGGTCGGCAAAGGCATCTTTGCCATGGGCAGTTTTCTCATGATTAGCCAGTCTGTACTTCTGTCTATTATAGTCACGATAGCTCCCTTGTAATAGTTGAGGGGCTTACTCCTATAGCAGTGCAATATCTTTTTGGGACATATTCTTTTGCAGCATTAAATAAATTGCATATCTTTGTTCCGAAATCAGATGTTTGTACAAAGCAATGCAAATATAGTTGATTTTAAGGAGAAAGCGTTCTCCTTTTTTTTGCATTGCTAATATCTTCTGCTGTTCAAGATCGCTTATGGGAGCTGCTCGCCCCCTGGCCTCTCGGTGTTTTCAAGTATAGATTATTTAGGTTATACCTGTCTATCGATTGCACTTCTATGTTGAACTTGCGTCTTCCTATTCTATAACTGTTGATTACTCACCCCTCTGTTGCTCCATGTGCAGAAATCCCGGGAAGATGTGGTTGTCCTCCAGCGAGATGTGTTCCTTAAGATCGAGGAAAAACTGATGGAGCTGTTGGTTCATGAGATGATAAGAAGCGCAACCATCGGGCGGGGTATCGAAGTTGTGTGTCAGTTTGGTGATGTGCTCCCACATGTCAAATACAAGCATAGCCTGCAGATACAATTGGAGGGTACGGAGAACCGCATCAACGAGGCTCGACAAAAA
>UMGV01028091.1_pt1 | contig 12430 bp, 3 predicted proteins | sample 1965361 | NCBI WGS metagenome assembly UMGV01 (sample SAMEA4836081, study PRJEB28245) | human gut metagenome | biome: gut microbiome; material: fecal sample | place: Denmark | collected 2008
TAATAATCCATAAACCTCCGGATTGACTCCTTTACCTGAAACGAGATCACAGGATCGTTCATTATTCTTTCCACTTCCGCCTCGGACCATATGCCGGACGACATGAGTCTTGCCTTCGTAAAGACGATCGATCCGTCATCATACAGCATGGACATCCTGTCATAAAGATTGTCCAGGTTTTTAAATCCTGAAGACGTTATAAAATCATTAACGTCCGCCATTTCTTCTTTCGTATAGTTTCCGGACACACTCGACTTTACGGATAGGTAGTCCATGACGTCCTTAAGCAGAGGCTCTCCGTTTTCGTCTACGTTCGCTTCGGGCGCTATATCCTGCACTTTCATACCTATGTAGTCGGCATACCCTTTCGTGTACGCAACAGCCCATATATCGGAAGCCACTTCCGGATTTCCGGCAACGCGCAGGGCGTCCCTGTATAATATGGACGGATTGCCGTTTGGTGCTTCCACGGCGCTTATGGATCCGTCCGAATTTCTTGTTATCCTGCACCCAAGTCCTATCTGCATTTTCTATTCTTTATGTTTTTAGCACTTCTCGCCTCCCTGGACATGGCGGCTCTTTTCTTTCTATCCGCCTCTTCCATTTTTATATTAAGAAGAGACATTATCGTTTCGGACATCCGGTAAGGACCATCCCTGTTTTCCCTACCCATAGATACGTAGGCATCACGAATGGATTCTTCCGTAGGATACCTGCGCCTAAACTCATCCATCATGTCCTGTATGTCCTTTACGTCCAGCCCTGCATTTGTCGCATCGGTTATCATTCCGGACGCCCTGGCTATCTTGTTTCTTATAACGGATACAGAAGCCGCCGAGGCGCTACTCATGGCTTCCCTGATAATGTCTTCGGCAGAGGCGTTGTTAGTCTGGTCTTCGGTATCGGACGTCCCTTCATTGCCTTCGGGCGCATTCTCCGCAACACCTTCGACCTCATTCGATCCCACCTCGCTGCCGTTATTCGTCACATTCTCCTCGGACTGGCCTATGGTATTGTCTTGCTCCTGAACGTCCGGTTCTATGTCAACCGTATTTTCGGTGGCAGTTTCAGAAGTTTCTATCTCCGCCGGCTCCGATCTTTGATCTCCAAAATCCATCCTCAGCTTCGGAGCGTAGAACGGACCGTCCATATCCAGGTTGACAAGGACGTCATCTCTGGCTATTTCCGAAGCAGATCTCCCGTCCGATGCCTCCGTCCAACTTATAGGGTCTGCATAATCGGCTATGGATCCAAGCTTTTCTTTCGCCCTATTCAATGCGTCCCTTACCTCTCCTTCGGTGGTATTGCCTATCGGTATCTGGTATTCCTCGCCCAGGCGAAGCCTTAGAAGATCGGTATTTATCCGCTGAATGGAGGCAAGCTCCATTCCTCCTTGGGTGCCAAGGGAAGCGTCTATGTCGTTTATCACGCCAACGGCCAATCCGTTTCTTCTTCCTTCAGCCAATGATACGGGATAGGCGTACTTCTTTCCGTTGTGTTCAATTACGACTATAGGAATGATGTCATTCTTTCCCTTGGTTCCCCGAAGGGACGACGTACAGAACGGAAACGTATTGACACCAGTATGGTTGTTCGTTTCGGTGGCCTCTCCTCTTTCCTTGAGGACCATCTTGCCGTTCGTTATGTATCCCACGTCCACGATCTTTTTGGACTGAGTTTCGGATATGGGAAGATTCTGAACGACTATGGATCCGCTCTCCGCCTGTATGTTAAATTTGGGTCTTCCGGGTAACTTCTGACTTATCTTATATCCATTTCTGAATTCGACTATCCGACCGTCTCTTCCCGCTCCCTCTATTGCAAGTTCCGAAAGGCTGCCGTTCTCCTCCGTCGCTTTCAGCATGCCGCCAAGAACGGATCTTCTTATGTCGGAACTTCCCGACTTAATGACAGATATGAGATTCCCGTTTTTGTCCCTGACATGAATTACGGCGTTGCGGATGAAGTCTTCCCTGGCTTTTTCGTATGTCTTTTTCTTCCTTTCATCCAAGGGGGATTCTATATAATTGTCGGCGGCGGACCTCAGCTTCTTAACCAGACCGTCATTGTATCCGTCACCGGGAGCATCCTCTCTTAAGTCAACGGAAAGGTAGACCTCGTCTCCCTCTTCGGTATTCAAAAGGGCCTGCTGGTCTATGGATTCGCCTACATACTTATTGTTTGCATAGATCGGAGTGAATATGCCGTTTTCGTCCATCTGATATACACCGTGCCACTTGGATACTTCCATATTGCCGATAGGGGCGACAAGTATTCCGGCAGCATCAAAAAGAAGCCCTGCTCCGGCGTCGCTTATATAGAATCTGGACCCGCGTTTTTCCTTAGAGAATACGATCTCCCTGCCTTCTGCGACCTTAACCGTTATCCTTCCGTTGTCCGAGGTCTTTTCATAGCCGGGCAAAAATCTTTCTACGAAGCTTTCCATTTTAAGACCGGACACGAGATTCATTCCGTTCCCCTCCTTATGCGTCATGATGACGTCTGGATTCTGCACCATGTTCCTACTTGACCGGGTGTCGACGTCCGCCGTCTCTCCCGATACGATGGAATCCAGGTTGTCGAATCTGGGAACCACGTTTGCAGAAGGCTTGTATTCTATGTAGAAATTCTGCATGACAAGGGGAGTAAGACCCATTTCGTCAAGGGCATCCGTTATTCCCAGACGTTCATTTCTTTCTTCCGGCGTAGCCGTGCCTTCCTCTTCATGACGCATTATCTCCTTCAGCCGTTCCACGTAACCCCGGTACCGGTCGTAATACTCTTCCCTTTCGGCTTCTTCCGTCGGGGCATTCTGATACAGGACCTCATTTATGATCCTGCGGTTTCTGTCGTAAAGAGAATCGTCCTTTATTCCAAAAAGTCTTTTGGCCTTGTCTAGCGCATCCCTTATGGCTGCGCCAGGATTTTCTCCTCCGGATTCAACCTCCCTGTTTATTTCATCCCTGAACCTTTCATATATTTCCCTCTGTCTCGGTGTTAGGGTTTCATCTCCGGAATATCTCAGCTTTTCCACTATATCGTTTATGATACCTGCATGACGAGGCTGGACGGTATAGCCGCTCATAATGTCGTTATAGACATCCTCCGACACGATCTCGCTGTTAATGCTGCCGTTCTTGTAATCATATATGGCATGATTCAGAGCCAGATAAGTGTAGGCGTCGGAACTGTTGATGCATCCGTCCTCCATTGCCTTTATTATGGCGGCATCATTCGCATAAAGTCCCCTGGTTTCTTCCGAGAAGGCATTAGAATTTAGCATGAAGTCAAGCTCTTCATCGGACATGTTGAGCTCTTCCGCCTCCATGACCTTGTTCTTGGCGGAGGAGAACCATGACTTGGATTCTCCTGCAAGGAATGCAGGATCGGATGCGTTTCGAAGGAACATGTCATAGGCTTTCAGGTTTACCATGTTCGCCCTATATGACATAACGAGATCTCTTATGAGCGAACGGGCGGGATCACCCTCGCTTTCTTCTGAAGATATGTACTCTTCGAAAGCCATGAGGGAATTATATGCGTCCATATATTCCTGAGGAGTAGGAGTGAGATCGGATTCCTCTCCAATCCTACCTATGGCGTCAAAACTATACCCGGTATTGCTCATCGAACCAAGCTTTCGGTCTATCTCGGCAATACGGTTGGTCTTTTCCTCCATCTCCTCTATCCTTGCCAGGTGTTCGTCTCTTTGAGACCTTGTCTCCTTATTGTTCTCATCTGTCTCGGTCGTCCTGGCTACAGTAGACGACAGACGCACAGTTTCCTTTTCCAGTTCTTTTATTTGAGACTGAAGGTCGCTCATCTCGCGAATCAGAGCTTTCTTTTCGTCGGTCAGGGTAGAGAACATTTCAAGGTTTCTACCTATGGAGGGTACGCGAGTAGCCCTGTCTATCGACCAGGCTATATCCGACATATTCCTTCTTGCGCGGATACCCCTAAAAGCGTTCAGGGCGATGATGTCCCTGTAAGGCTCTATCCTGGAGTCGGAAGAAAGTTTCCTTGCAAACAGGGAGGCAGTCTTATAGTCATCTACGCTCACCTTATATTTCTCCTTCAAGGATGCCTTGTATTCATCCATTCTTGAGGGAAGAGACCCTTCTACCGCTTCTATCTGTTCCTCGGTGAGCATATCCACCATGGTATTGAAATCCTCTATGGTACTGTCCAGAAGCCCAAGTTCCTCCTCGGCGCTCAGCTTGGCGAACACTGAATCATCAAAATCGGTAAATGACGTCACTTCCGATTCGGGGCTTATCTCCGCATTAAAAGAAGCCGCCCTTTTCAGCGTATTGATAGCCGAGGTGGTAAGGTTTGCGTCGGTATTTCCGTAAGCTTCGACGAGTTTCTGTAAACGCTCCGCCTTCTTGGTGTACTCACCTCCAAAGAGAGAGCTCACGCTGTAGGAGAATCCCGTTCTTCCTCCCGGTCTTACCCCTCCCATGATGGTTCCGACCAGTGCGCCTATGCCTACCTCCTTCAGTCCTTCCTTGGTCCCATAAGTTTCCTTGAAGCCTTCTTTCAGGGCGTCTATATATGATACGGTATCTTTCACTCCCTCCTCGTCAAACTTGGAATCCAGGTACTTGGCAGAAGCCTTGCTTGCCACTCCCTGAAGACCTTCCTCGAACACGCCTTCGGTAAAGGGTTTTTCCAGAGCGTACGCCGTCCTTCCGAGGGCTTTTTGCCATCCTTTGAGAGGAGAGGTTACGATCTTTCTTCCCTCCCTTCTTGCACCCAGTCCCAGTATACGGTCGGTTATGTTTTCGGCTCCTTTCAGGAAGCGATCTCCGACGCCCATATACCTTCCGAACATGACCATGTTGGAAAGACCCACTATGGCAAGGTTCGCCCCGAATACCGAATTGGAAGCTCTGACGTTCGCGTCGTTGAACTCCTTGAGCTCTCTATATGAAGGCATCCTGCCTCCGTGGTATTCTTTATATTTCTCTATATAACTGAATTCGTTTTCCTTCTTGGACTGCAACGCCTCCACGGCTGATTCGTATCCTGCGCCCGTCCACATGGACCTGGCGGTATTGACCGCACCTCTAAGATTCTGTTTTATGGCTATGCTACGGGTAAGCTCCTTGAGCGCCTTCTTGTTTGCGGCAATGGCGGCTCTGCTGGACAGCACGGCTCCTTTTCTGGCAGCCATCCTCATGGCCGCCCTCGTGCCTGATACGGCAAGCGACCCTCCTCCGGTAAGACCTGCCATAATAGCCTCTGTTCCCATGGCGCCTATCGTATAAGCCATGCCGCCAAATACGTCGTTCGCCCAGAAATTAGCAGAACCCAGGCTCTGGAAGAAGTTCGCATTCTTTTCTTCTTCTGTATAATAATGGGCAAGGTTATGGTCAAGCCGGATCTCCTGGTCATTGAACCACCTTGTTGTCTCATTATCATACAGGGCATCCAATGATCCTTTTTGTATGGCGTGGACAATACTGGCTACAGACTGGGTTATGCCTCCTGCCGTATATAGGGCGGACTTAGCAGCGAGCTTCTTGAAGCCCCTGCCCCATTTCTGTCCGGAGGTCATCTGCCTGGCCAGCTTTTCCTCATTGTTTATGCCATGGGTAAACCTCTCGTACTTCGGAATGAGCGTACCGTCATTCAGTTCGTCGTACTGCTCCATAAGAGGGATGTCCCTTTTGTTTATGTATTCAGTATTGCCGTTAATAGATTTATTCACGGATGCCCCTATGGATGAACTTGTAACGACCTCTTCGGTTATCGACTTAGGCTTCTTCGCCCTCACCTTTGCCACAAGTCCATTTACCTTGGCTTTCTCCGTTTTCTCATTTGTGGGGATAGACGGAATAAAGGAAGGCCCCGAGAAGTTTATCTCCGGATAGTCCATAGCCGGAGTGTCGGATACGTCCGGATTCCGGTACAATGAATAGCCGGCATCACGAAGGAGATTCGCGCCCCTTTCTATGGACGCGAATTCCGGATTAATCCTGTTGTCTGACTGCTGCTGCATAGAGTTTCAATATTGTATCGTCAACATCAAATTCATATTTTCCCGTTCTCATAATCTCATCCGCCTTTTGAGAGATGTTGTCCCTTATAGGATTGAGGAGATCACTCATGAGAGCTTCTATAAAATAATAGGTTGGGCAAAGCTGTGCGCGGTAAATATAATCGTCCACATACTCGCTCGGAAGCTGGAACTCCCTTTTTATGATAGGATTGTCGGGATCCGGCTGCTCGTCATATTCCGCCTTGTCCCATAACGATATGTCCATGTAGGTGGCGCCCGACCTTGCCGTATGGAATCCTATGCTGGTCCTGAACTTATCCGGGTTCCTGACGATTGTTCTAACGATATCCCTCATCGGTATGTTCTGGCCTCCTACAGGAAGAACTATATCCGTCATGTTTCCATTTTCATCCGGGAATTGATAGATAGAGCTTCCGTACATATTGTCTATATAATTTACGGCGTCCTGTGCCGTTATGGCCTTCATTATCTCGGGATTGTTTTCCGCAACCCTTCTCAGCTCGTTTGCCGAAGCCTTGGTAGCATAAGTCATTCCGTCAAATTCCAGGTCGTCTACATCATTCGCCTTTATGGACCGGTTGTCAACCGTAGGCTCCGTAAAGCCGTTGTCCGCCCACCATGTAGACGGAAGTTCAACTGCCATATCCTGTCTTCCCTGTGGATACATGACCCATGTGGCCTTTCCGGTGTTCCGGTCGAATCCTGCTACGTGCATCGTCATGCTTCTGGTTCCGGTGATTGATTTGAGTGTCTCTATGCTATCAGGGTTCTTTGCCATATACAAATTGGCATAAGACGCTGCCATCTTATTATACTCCGCATTGCCGGGATCGGAAGCCGAGTTCTTGTACAATGTTATGGGCTTGAACCTGGACTGGTTTCCTATATATTCCCTGAAATTATCGCTGATCAAGGCATTTGCTTCCGGGCTGTCCACCAAATCCCCTATATAGTCGTAATTCCTGGAAAATAAACCCGCCCCTCCTGCCGCCTTGACGGTCTTCGTCTCTTTCAGCTGGTGCAATATGGTCTTATACGTGTTCGTGTCGCTATACTCCGGGTTAAGCATATATGTTCCGGTATTACCATCCATGACAAACAAGTAGAGGGGATTAATGTCCTCATCGTACAAATCTACTATCTTTTGTATGAAGGAAAGATTCTTGGGGTCCGTAACGCTGTCTTCAAACTCGTAAAAATACTCCTCGGGTTTTTGTCTTTGGCCCATATCACCGGATCTTTGCCTAAGCTTTCCGCTGGATGTAGTTATTGCCCTTGCGAATGCATTTGCCATCACGACACTATCCCCTACCTCTCCTCCTTCCGGCTGTGCTGAATTGTACCTTGAAATCTCCCTTCCTGTCATCGGGTTAAGTCCGGGAACGAACATACTGAAAGAATTGTTGTCATGTAGCTTTCCAAGTATTTCTTCCCCGTTTGCCCCAATCATCCCATCAATGATGTCCGTATTCATTTTGAGGTATTTTCTGGTCTTGTTTCTTTGATTCTGATACCCGGAAACACTCTTCATGGCAGATTCAAAATCGCTGGTAAATCCGCTGACATCAGACATCTTGGACTCATTTATAATAGAATACAGAGCCTCGTTGTCGTCCATGCCGGAAAATTCTCCTCTGCTTCTTCTGGCTTCCAGTATGCTCCTTAAGGATGCTCCCTTATCCGACAAAGCTTCCAGCGCACTGGATATAGATTTATTAAACCCTTCGGTGGATGCAGCCAGGTCGGAATACATGGCATCGCGCTCTATCTCCTGTTGATTTGCCGACCCTATATCCTGAGTGGTGTAATTAGGCAGGCTTCTCAAATCCAAAGGTGAACCGTCCTGTTCTGTCACTCCTGCCTTGCGGGCTTTTGTCAGTGCATTCATCCTGTTGGTCTCGGCATTCATTCGGCTCAGTTCTAGGTTTTGTTTCTTGTACCATTTGTCCAGGGCAAACTTCTCATATTGAAGGTCCAGGTCTTTCGCCTTGAAGTAGGCGTCATCGGTCTTTACCTGTACCGTACTGTGATCGTAAGCATATGAAGAGGCTATTCCGTTCAAGGTATTTTCCCGTACCATGAACGACGCCGCCCGAATGGGGTCATATTCAGAACCTATGGCAGATCCGGCTCTTTCCATGAAGTCCTTCATTCTTTGTTCCTCCATACTTATCGAAGCCTTGATGGCTTCACGTCTGTTCTGATCCGAGCCCGATTTTCTAAGCTCGTCCTTCAATAGGGCTATACGATTTACAGACGCCCTGGTATTGGCATCTATGAAATCCCTGGTCGTTTTATAATCATATATGCCGGGATTTCTCTGAACGTTAGACCATGCGTCTATATTCATCTGAGCCAGGTCGTTTTCGTCCAGCATTGATGAAGCTATGGCATAAATTTCAGCATCCGTCATGCGGTCGACCGTTTTTTCAAGCATCCTGCCTGGAAGACGGTCGCTGAACTCCGTAAACTTCATGGGCTTGCCCAGCTTCCGAAGTTCGACGATCTTGTCGGATATCTTCTTCTTATAATCCGTAAAGGGCGTATAATGAGGCCTGGACGAAGTAGTCCCCACCTGTCCGTCGTTCAGCCATTGGTAATACGGAAGCATGGCATACGCTTCGTTGGTTGCCGAATACATTTTGGGATTGTTCAGCTTCATGTCTTCCAGGTCGGATCTGAACTTTCGCCACATTTTGGTAGTGGACACTGCATTCACCACCTTGGTGTCTATGGCAGATCCTACCTGGTTGAGTATTGCGGAAGCCACTCCCTGGCTGGACAAGTCCTGCCCCTTGAAGTTCTTGTTTACATAGTTTGCAAGATTATTCACTTTGTTGTCGAAATACTCCCTGTCTTCCTCCTTGTCAATCTCCATGTCCATCATGGATGTGACATACCGGTTGATCATAGCCTGATTGGCATCGGCTTTTTCCTGCTTATACTGCATTCCTGAAGCCAACAGGTCTATGTTGTACGGAGATATATACGGGGTATACTGATGTATTATACTATATTGTGACGCCACGGGTACTATGATTTTTTGATTGACACTTTTTTACTCCTCTTGCTGTCGACATAAGAATCAGCCCCTACCATTTCAGGCGTCCTTATCGCCGTTATAATTTCTTCCGTAGGCTTGGCGTGAATCTGACCGTCCGCCCCGACATAATATCTGTCATATATCGAGTTCAACGTTCTGATGGAATTTCTTGCGTTAGCTTCCTTCATGTATTGATCGTTGAGGGAATCGTAATACTGGTTCCACATTTCCTCACTCTTCGCCTGGGCAGTGAGAGCTCCTGCCTGATAAGCCTGCCTCAGTCCTATATTCTTGTTGTAGGCATCCTGGAAAGAAGATGCGTTGAACTGTCGGGCTTGGTTGATCGCCTCCTGATTTGCCGCATCCACTTCAGACATATATTGACCCAGGTTTCTTTGTCCGGCAGCATATATATTAGCAATAGCCGCCTGACGCTGGGAATCCGGAAGGTCGCTCATCGAATCTACTGCGTAGTTATACTGACGGTTCTGCTCCGTCATGTAAAGATCAGGAGACCTGAGAGAAGGTTCCACGTATACCGGATTCGTCTGCTCCAATCCTTCGTATGTTATGGACGAAGGAGTTTTTCTAAAAAATTCCGGGAAGGTAAAACCTGATGATAATCCCCATGGGGTGCTTTGTCTTTCCGGCTTTTCTTCTACGACAGACTGTAATCTGCTTCTGTTGTCAGGAATATTTACAGGAGACAAAGCAGGATCATCCATATCTGCGTTGTTCGGAAGGGCGAAACCGGATGTGTCTACCGGAGTGAACGCCGGCGTTTTAGCGGGCTCCTTATACTCTTCCAAAAAGAAATCGTTCTCCCCGAACAGTCCTGAATCCACTATCTGTTTGAACTTACCGTACTCATCTTCATCCAGCACCTCTTTTGCGACATCCATGTTTCCCGCCATCTGGGATAAGGAATAAATACCCTTGTCGTTGAGTTTTTTCTTAGATCCTTCCTTTAAGACATCCAGCCCGTATCCTACCAGATTGGCGGTAGTTTCCCCGAACTTGTCATCCACGAATCCCGAATACGGATTCTCCATGCTGCTGGTTATAGTCCTGCCTGATTCCTCGGAAGACATGGGCAGCAGATACTGGGACTTGTAATAATTGTTTGCGTTTTCTACGGACTTATCATTCAGCAGACCGGCGCCCGTCATATCCAGCAGCCCCTGAACCATGGCGTTATGCCCCTCCTGAAACCCCCTGGCGCTTTTTACTCTCCATGATCCGCCCACATTTTCAAAATTGGAAGCCAGGGAAGGGTTTGCCTTAACGGCATTCTCTATAGCTTCGCTTGTTCCGGCTCTTCCGTAACCCATACCTGACCGGGGCTGATACCCCTGACCGCTTATTATGCGGGACTGGTTTTCCCGGTCATATTCATAAGGATTAGCCTTGGCTTCCGCCGCTCCTATTCCGGTAACATACCTGTCATCGTTGTTCAACAACGGGGTATTATCCGTAGTTCCGAGATAAAAATTGAAGGCATCCCGCCCGAGAACGGACCTTAGAAGATCCACCCTGTCCTGGGCTGCTTTTTTACGGACGTCACTGACGAACTTCTTTTCCCCCGCCTTCTCCATTTCCATCAGTTCGGAATAAGGCTTGCGTGCATAATCCGCCACCTTTGCCTTGTAGACGAATTTTCTTATACCTTCCTCTTCCGGAATGCCGTAAGCTTTCAAGGATTCCAGGAATTTCTTCTTGACCTTGCCTCCGTTCTCAAAGTAGGTCTGCCTGTCTTGCTCGTACTTGTTGTCTTCCTGATCCTTGTATACGACGTTGAAGAAAGTGCTCATCATACCCTCCATAAGGTCTATTTCCTTCTGGGATTCCTCTATATGCTTTGATATGACGCCTTCGTTCAGGATAGAAGTGGACTTATCCTTGACATCCTTGTTCTTCTCCAGTTTTTTAAGCAGCTTTTCTTGGTCTTCATATGCGGTAGAAAGTCCTATTTTCTTCTTGTACTTATCCAAGGCGCTGGCATACGTACTGTTTTCTGTAACACTTATGCCGTAATTATCGCGAATCCTCTTAGCCTGCTCTTTCGTAAACTTCAGCTTGTCGGATATGACGCGGGTATCATCCGGGACATTCGCCTTTGTTCCTCCCTTGGAATGCTTCTCGCCTAGAACCTCCATTGGAGAACCTCCGTTAGGCAGTTTTACATATTCCCCTCTTTCGAATTCTATGTTTGAATTGTCTTCCATGGATTTAGGAAGACCGTATAAATATTCTCCTGTCAGGCTGGAAGCGTCAAATATTTCTCCTCCGGCAGACCTCACCGATCCCCCCTTGGAATATTGTATACGGGAATCTTCCTTGGCTCTTGCCATCCTGTCCCTGTAATTTCTCATAGCCCAGTCATTTGCCTGATTATTGGCTTTGACTGAAGCTATGCCTCTTCCCAGCGCCATGCCTCCCACCAGCAATGATCCGGCGGTTCCTACATAATCCGCGTAATTGGCATCGCCATGGACTATCCTGTCTATTCCTCCCATAGCCTGATCGAATTGGGAAGGAATATCGGCAAAACCGTCATATCCATAGTACGGAACTGTCTCTTTCTTTGTAGCATCATTGTCTACCTTTACCTGTCCCTGTATCTCCTTATTAATGGCGTTTACATCAGGGCCTGAAAGTTGTGGAGCATTAATTCCGGGAGATGGAAGTCCGTATTTATTCGTAGCAACCATACGATTGAAATCAGTGTTAAATTTTTGATTTTCACTCATTTGATTTCTCTCCGTGTTATACATTATGTCCGTTATGGAATTTCCAGTCAGAGTATTCTGACCTACAGGGCTTTGCAGGGAGTAATTACCGTCCACCGACAAAGCGGGTGTTATATCCCTGCCAAAAGCGTCCTTTACTGGTCCTGTGAGGGACGAGTAAAATTCATTGCTATATGGATTCGCGTAATTTGGCATACGTTTTCTTTTTCTTACAAAGATAATATTTTTAGGAACCAATAGTACATACTTTAGGATGATGTTGCCAAGCAAAAAGCCGGAGAAATAAAATCACTCCGGCTCTATAGATAGAAATGAACGAACTTATGTTTTGGTCAATTGGTGTATGATAACTATTTTTTCGTGAAGATAGTGTTCTAAAAAATCAGGCGCAACACGGAGATAGACTAAAGGGGAGTTGATTTAAATTCAAGAACGTTGCTTTTCTCTTTGCACGATCCCCTGAAAGCAAGGCGCGAGCCGAGAATCGCGCCCGAGGCCGACGAAGCGTGAACCGCATCAGCGCACGCGACACCGCCGCTCGCGTGCGAATAGCTGCACGACCGCCCCACGACGCGCGGGCTGATTGCTGTACTTTCCGGCCACCATTGATAA
>UMGV01045050.1_pt1 | contig 12415 bp, 9 predicted proteins | sample 1965361 | NCBI WGS metagenome assembly UMGV01 (sample SAMEA4836081, study PRJEB28245) | human gut metagenome | biome: gut microbiome; material: fecal sample | place: Denmark | collected 2008
CGTGCCCTCGGCGGAGCTGCGCCTCGTAATCGCCATCGTCGTCGGCGCGGCGTTTGCCGCCGTCGCGGGCGTCATCGTGGGCGTGCCGGTGCTCCGGCTGCGCGGCGACTACCTCGCCATCGTCACCCTGGCCTTCGGCGAGATCATCAAGGAGCTCATAAACTGCCTCATCGTCGGCCACGACGAGAACGGCCTGCACATCATCTTCAACGCCACCGGCGCCAAGTCCGTAAACGACCTCGGCCTGACCGCGGACGGCACCGTGATCATCAAGGGCGCCCAGGGCGCGACGGGCACGGAGATGCTCGCGACCTTCACGGCGGGCTTCATCCTCATCATGGTGACGCTGGTGATCGTGCTGAACCTGGTCCGCAGCCGCTCCGGCCGCGCCATCATGGCCCTGCGCGACAACCGCATCGCCGCCGAGAGCGTGGGCATAAACGTCACCAAGTACAAGCTCATGGCCTTCGTCACCTCGGCCGCCCTCGCCGGAGCCGCCGGCGCGCTCTACGGGCTGAATTTCTCCAACCTCACGGCGGCGAAGTTCAACTTCAACACCTCGATACTCATCCTCGTATTCGTCGTCCTCGGCGGGCTCGGGAACATCTGGGGCTCCATCATCGCCGCCACCGTGCTGACCATCCTGCCCGAGGCCCTGCGCGGCTTTGACGACTACCGCATGCTGGCCTACGCCATAGTGCTCATCCTGGTCATGCTGGCCACGAACAACGCGCAGTTCAAGGCCCTGTTTTCGAAGCCCCTGCGCTCGATAAAGGCGCTGGCCTCGAGGGCCTCATCCCACCCGCAGAAAGGAGCTGCCGCAAGTGGCAAAGATTAAGTCCAAAAATGAAAGCCCCCTCGTGAACATGCCGAGCGGCGCGTATATCCCGGAGCGGGACCTCGACAAGCTGCCCGTGCTGGAGGCGCGGCACCTCGGCATAGACTTCGGCGGCCTCACCGCCGTGGACGACTTCAACCTCGTCATCGGCCGCACGGAGATAGCGGGCCTCATCGGCCCCAACGGCGCGGGCAAGACGACGGTGTTCAACCTGCTCACCAAGGTGTATCAGCCCACGCGCGGCACCATCATGGTGGACGGCCGCGACACCGCGGGCATGAGCACCGTGCAGGTGAACAAGCTCGGCGTCGCCCGCACCTTCCAGAACATCCGCCTCTTCGCTAACCTCTCCGTGGAGGACAACGTGAAGCTCGGCATGCACAACCAGATAAAATACGGTATGCTGGGCGGCATACTCCGCCTGCCCGCCTACTGGAAGCAGGAGCGCATCGCCCGCGAGCGGGCGCTGGAGCTGCTGAGCATCTTCGACATGCAGGACATGGCCGACAAGAAGGCGGGCTCCCTGCCCTACGGCGCGCAGCGCAGGCTGGAGATAGTCCGCGCCCTGGGCACGAACCCGAGCCTCCTGCTGCTCGACGAGCCCGCCGCGGGCATGAACCCCTCCGAGACGGTGGAGCTCATGGAGAACATCATCAAGATCCGCGACACCTTCCAGATCGCCATCATGCTCATCGAGCACGACATGAACCTCGTCATGGGTATCTGCGAGGGCATCTGCGTGCTGAACTTCGGCAAGGTCATCGCCAAGGGCACCCCGGCGGACATCCAGTCGAACCCCGTGGTCATCGAGGCCTATCTGGGCCGGAAGAAGGGGGCCTGAGCATGGAGCAGATACTGAAAGTCGAGAACATCAACGTCTATTACGGCGCCATCCACGCCATAAAGGGCGTGTCCTTCCACGTGGACGAGGGCGAGATAGTGACCCTCATAGGCGCGAACGGCGCGGGCAAGTCCACGACATTGCAGACCATCTCGGGCCTGCTCCGCTCCCGGACGGGCTCCATAGAGTTCTGCGGCGAGAACATCTCCAAGCTGCCGCCGCACAAGATAGTTGAAAAGGGCCTGGCCCAGGTGCCTGAGGGGCGGCGCATCTTCCTGCAGATGAGCGTGCAGGAGAACCTCGACATGGGCGCCTATACCCTGAGCGGCGCAGGCGTGGGCGAGGACATAGAGCGGGTGTTCGAGCAGTTCCCGCGCCTGAAGGAGCGGCGGCGGCAGATAGCCGGCACGCTCTCCGGCGGCGAGCAGCAGATGCTGGCCATAGGCCGCGCGCTGATGAGCCGCCCGAAGCTGCTGATGCTCGACGAGCCCTCCATGGGTCTCGCGCCCATACTGGTGGAGCAGATCTTCGAGATCATCCAGAGCCTGCACAAGAGCGGTACTACTATATTATTAGTGGAGCAGAACGCACAGATGGCCCTCTCGGTCGCCGACCGCGCCTACGTAATGGAGACCGGCGCCATAAGCCTGTCCGGCACCGGCCGCGAGCTCGCCGAGAGCGACCAGGTAAAAAAGGCCTACCTCGGCGGCTAACTCCCTCTGCCGCCGCGAAGGACATAGAAAAACCACCGAACATGAGTTCGGTGGTTTTTCATGCGTTTAGGGGCTGCCGCGGAGAGCAGGCGGGACATTCGCCTGCTCTTCCTGCCTCTGTTAAAAGCCGCTTATCCGGGGAAGCTGAAGTCAGGACACGCCCCGGTTCGCGGTGATGCCGTACTTTTTCATCTTTCGGTAGAGCGTATCCCGCGCTATCCCGAACTCGGCCGCGGTCTTTGAGACGTTGCCCCTGTTCGCTATCAGGCTCGTGGCTATCCGGTCCTTTTCCGAGGCCTCGCCGCCGGCGATGCGGGAGCCGTTGAAGGTGTCGTAGTCGAAGACATAGGCGTAGACGGAGTGCGCGGTTATCCTCTGGCCGTCGCTCATGATTAGCAGCTTTTCGATGACGTTCCTGAGCTCCCTGACGTTGCCCGGCCAGTCGTAGCGGTTGAAGATGTTGTAGACATCCGGGTCTATCTCCGGCACCGGCAGGCCGTATTGGCTGGAAATGCTCTTTGCAAAGTACTGCGCCAGGACGGGAATGTCGTCCTTCCTGTCGCGCAGGGGCGGCAGGGTGATGCCGATGATGTTCAGACGGTAGTAAAGGTCGTTCCGGAACAGCTGGTTTTTGATCATTTCCTCTATGTTCTTGTTCGTCGCGGCGACTATGCGCACGTCCACGGGCTTGGTCTGGTTGGAGCCTATCCTCTGCACCGTGCGCTCCTGTATGAAGCGGAGCAGGCTCACCTGCATCGAGAGCGGCATGTCTCCGATCTCGTCGAGGAAGACCGTGCCGTGGTCGGCGTATTCAAACTTGCCCATGCGCCCCTCGCGGTTGGCTCCGGTGAAGGAGCCCTTCTCATAGCCGAAAAACTCGCTCTGCAGCAGGCCCTCCGGTATGTCGCCGCAGTTTATGGCCACGAAGTTTCCGCTCCGCCCGCTGAGGTTGTGTATGGTCCTCGCCACTACCTCCTTGCCCGTGCCGGATTCCCCCTGTATGAGAACGTTGGACGGGTATTTGGCTATCCGGCTTATCACATGGTCGATCTTCGACCACTCCATGCTCACGCCGACATATTCAACGTTCACCGGGCGGCTGGGGAGGCTCGGTATGGCGGCGGGCTCCTTGGCGTTGACCTGCCTGCCGGGCGGGCTGACCTCTATGGTGATGGCCGCAAACTTGTTCCCCTCGGGGAAGCAGATGCTCTCTTTGGAGATGATCTCGCAGTTGAAGGTGGTGTTGTATATGGTCCTGATATTGCAGCTGTTGTGCCCGTGCGCGCTGCCGTCGAGCGAAAAGCAGGAGAGATCGTCGAGGTCGACGAGCGAATCGGCTATGCGCGCGGGGGAGCCGTCCGGCCTCTTCGTGCTGATGAACCTGCGGCAGTCGCTGTTGGCCGCTATGATGGCCCCGGTGCTGTCCATCAGCAGTATCGGCCGGTGGGCGAGGTCGATAATTCGCTGGCAGCCGGCCATGAGCCCGTCCTTCCCGAGCCCGCCTGCATACAGCTCGCCTATGAACCCGGCGGTGCAGTTTACCAGCGCCATCATGTGCTCTGAGGAGAGCCCGCTCGTGACGCTCAGGGCGATATAGCCCGCCAGCTCCCCGCCGACCCGGATCGGCGCGGCGGCGGAGGACGTGGTCTGGTCTATGAGCCGGAACTTCTCATACTTGTGCAGGAACGCCGCCTCGTGCTCGTGGGACGCGATGGACATGGCCGTGTTCCCGCAGGTCCTCTCGTCCAGGTATATGCCGTAGGAGAGCGGCTCGGACTCGTATTCCGAGAGCATGTAGTATACAAAGAGGCTGGGCGAGATGAGGGAGACGCCCCCGGCGCCCGCGGCGCTGCGCAAAAGGCGCAGGCAGGGAATGGCATACGACAGCAGCACGTGGTTCTCCTGCTGCATTTTGTTCAGGACCTGCCTCGACATGTGGGGGTAGGTGGCCCCGAAGGGGTCCACGCCCAGCTCGCGGCAGCGCAGCCAGGACTCCGCGACGGGCCTCCTGACCATGCCCTCAGGTATCGTGCCGGATTCTATGAACCGGTGCCAGGCGGCTATGGTGTTTTCCCGGCTGTATTGGATATCATTTTCGGCCATATGTCATCACCCATACGGCATTATAACCGCCGCGCGGCCGTGCGTCAATGGAAACAGAACAAAATATGTCGAACAACTGTCTTAATGTGTCGAACCACCTGAGCAAATTGGCAGAAAAAGAGTTAAAAAAATATCATGATATGTGCCGGAAACGGGCCGATTGGGGCCGGATGGCTCACACATTCGGCCCCGACGAAGTTTGGCACGGAAGTTGCTTCATATTATGTTAGCAAATTAATTAACGAGGAGTGATCCCATGAAACGAGCAGAGCTGCCGTCCTTCGGCAATCTGAACGGTATCCGGGTCGTGACGACGGGCACGAACATAGCCGGCCCCGTAGCAGCGACCTTCCTGGCGGAGCAGGGCGCCGAAGTGATCCACATCGAGAGCACAAAGGCCCCGGACATGCTCCGCCGAATGGGCCGGGCGTGGACGATGGAGCACCGCAATGGCAGGTCCATGGCGCTCAACATTCCCGACCCGGAGGGCAAAAAAATCTTCCTGAAGCTGCTGGAGGAGGCTGACGTGCTGATCGAGGCCTCCAAGGCGGGACAGTACGACAAGTGGGGCCTGACCGACGAGGTGCTCTGGCAGGCCAACCCGAAGCTGGTCATAGCGCACGTCAGCGGCTTCGGCCAGACCGGCGACCCGGCCTACGTGAGCCGGCCCTCCTTCGACCCGATAGGACAGGCATTCAGTGGCTTTGCGGCGGTAAACGGCATGCCCGAGCCCGAGCCGCCCTACGCGGCAAAGCCGTACACCTGCGACTATATCAGCGCCCTGTTCACGGCCTGGAGCGTCGCGGCGGCGCTCATAAACGTCCTCAGGACCGGCAAGGGCGAGAGCATCGACCTCGCCCAGTACGAGACGATGGTGCGCATCCAGAGCGACTATCTCATAGGCGGCGTGAACGAGGGCGTGCAGCCGCCGAGGATAGGCATCCGCGGCAATACGCTCCAGGCGGTGCCGAACCTGCAGCTGTGCAAGGACGGCAAGTGGGTGATGACGGCGTTCGGCGGCATAGGCGTCATGCGCAGCCTTGAAAAGCTCATCGGCCTGGGCGACGACCCGGACTTCGCAGAGCCCCACGCCAGCGTGCAGCTTCGGGAGACGACCCGGGCCCCCAAGTTCATTGCGGCCGTTGAAAAGTTCTTCGGCTCCCACACCGCCGAAGAGGCCTGCCGCCTCATGGACGAGGCCGGGGTGCCCTGCTCACCCGTCATGACCTACGACATGATGCTCACAAACCCGCAGTACGTTGCCCGGCAGACCATCACCGAGTGGTACGACGAGCTCAAGGGCGAGTCTGTGAAAGGCTGCAACTGCATCCCGCACTTCAAGAACAATCCCAGCAAAATATTCCGCGGCGGCGCCGCCTACGGCGCAGACACCGGCGACATCCTCGCCGACCTCGGCTACAGCGAGGACGAGATCAAAAATTGCTTTGAGACAGGCGTAGTCAAATAAACATAAATCAAAATTGGAAAAGGAGAGACTAACATGTCTAAACCGGCAACCAAAACGGTGAGGTACTACATTCTATCGGCAATAGGCATCGCCATCATGCTGTTCTTCAGATTCCTTCCCCCCATGGGGACGGTCACGGAGCTCGGCATGAACGTGCTCGGCATCTTCCTGGGCGCCATATGGTGCTTCTCCACGGTCGGCACCTTCTGGCCCGCGCTGCTGGCTCTGGTGCTCTTCGGCACATCCGGCCTGTATGAGGGCGGAGTGACCGCGGCCTTCACCGCCGCATTCGGCAGCGACACCTGGCTGTTCGTGCTCTTTGTCCTCGCCTTTGCCGCGATGGTCAACAACTCCGGCGCGAGCAGGGTCATCGCCAACAACATGGCCTCCTGGCGGTTCACAAAGGGCAAGCCCTACGCCGTCAGCTGGCTGCTGCTGACCATAGCCTACATCATCGCCGCGCTCATAAGCGTCACGCCCGGCATCGTCATCACCTGGGCCATCCTCTATGTCATGTGCGAAGGCTACGGATACAAGCCCCACGACAAGTATCCGACGATAATGGTCATCGCCATCACCTTCTCCGCCCTCATGGGCCAGGCCGCGCTGCCCTTCAAGGCCGCGCCCATCATGTACATGAACGCGCTCTCCACGGCCACTGAGGGAGCCACGACGGTTTCCTACGCGCAGTTCTCCATCATCTCCATCCCCATGACCTACCTGGCCGGCATCGCCCCCCTGCTCGTGATCAAGTTCATCTTCAGGCCCGACGTCAGCCTTATCAAGAAGAGCGACTTCGTGTTCTCCTCCGAGGAGACCCACTTCAACAAGGACCAGAAGGTCATCATGCTGTTCCTCGCGGCGTTCTTCATCCTGCTGTTCCTGCCCGGCCTCTTCACCACCGCGGGCGGCTTCATCGCCTGGCTCGGCACCATCGGCAACACCGCGATCTGCGTCCTGCTCCTTGTCATCGCCGGCTTCCTGATGAGGAAAAACGGCAACTCCTTCGTGTCCCTGGCCAAGACCTTCAAGGACGGCATCCCCTGGGAGACGATGATGATCCTGGCCTTCGCCGTTGTCGCCACCTCTGCGCTGACCAACGCCGGCACGGGCATCAAGGACCAGATCTCCGCCTGGCTGACTCCTCTCTTCGGCGAGGGCACCGGCACTGTGCTCTTCGTGTTCCTCATCATACTGCTCTCCGCCATCATCACGAACTTCATCGGCAACCTCGTCGTCGGCCTCATGTTTGTGCCCATCGTCGTCGCCTTCGCCTCCAGCGCGGGCGTGGCCCAGAACCTGGTCGTGGCCATCGCCGTCACCACCAACATGTCCCTGTTCCTGCCCTCCGGCAGCCCCCTGGCCGCCCTGCTGCACTCGAACACCGAGTGGTGCACCTCCAACGACATATACAAGTACAGCTGGCCCATCGTCTTTGCCGGCGTGGTCGCCTGCTTCATAATCACCCTTACCCTGGGCAATCTGGTTTTCTGATTTGACCCGACCCAACCGGAGGTGAGCCGGCTCCGCGCCGGCCGCCTCCGGCGGACTGCCATTGTAACGAAAGGAGTACCATGAAAAGCTGTAACTGTGCCCCGGACTCAAAATACAAGCACCTGCTGTCCCCGGTAAACGTCGGAGGTCTCTGGCTCAGGAACCGCATGATGACCACGTCTATGTCCCCGGGCCTGGGATACACGGACTGCGTCACGCATATGCCCACGCAGATGTTCCTCAACTACCTTGAAGAGCGCGCGGCGGGAGGCTTCGACCTCATCTGCCAGACCGTGATGATGTATCCGCAGTCCCCGGAAGCCCGCCACCCCATACCCTGGGCCTTCGCGGAAGAACATGTAGAGGGCCTGTCGAAGATGTCGGCCGTGGTCCACAAATACGGTTCGCACCTCGTCGGACAGATACCCGCGCTGAACAACTGGCGCCCCACCGGCAGCGACAAGGAAGAGGCATACGGCCCTTCGGATATCACCATCAGAAAGATACACGGCCAAAAGTACGTCGCCATGACCAAGGAGCAGATGCCGGACTACATTGCCCAGGCCGTCAACGCCGCCACGATACTCAAAAAGAGCGGCTGGGACGGCGTGGAGCTCGTGGCCGGCGCCGGCGGCACGCTCAACCGCTTCCTTTCCAAGGCCACGAACAACCGGACGGACGAATACGGCGGCTCCGCCGAAAACCGCTGCCGCCTCCTGCTGGAGATGTGCAGCGCCATCAAGCAGGCCCTGCCGGGCTTTCCCGTCTTCCTGCGCTGGTCGCCCATAGACCTCGTGCCCGGCGGAAATGAGATCGAGGATGCTCTGGAGCTCGCGCCCTATATAGACAGGGCCGGCTTCGGTTATATAAATGTCCAGATAGGCTGGCACGAGAGCTCCGTGCCGACCACTACCAAGGAGATACCCGACGGCTACTGGTCCTGGGTGTCCGCAGAGCTCAAGAAGGTCTGCACGCATACGCCCATCGTCACCGGATACCGCGAGACCGACCCCGACGTCATGGAGAAGATCCTTGCAGAGGGCAAGGCGGACATGATAGGCGGGCTGAGGTACAGCCTCGCCGACCCGGAGTTCCCCAAAAAGCTGCGCGAGCGCAGGGAGAAAGAGATAAGAAAGTGCATCTGCTGCTGCCGCTGCCTCGACGACATGGCGGCGGGCAAGGGCCAGGAATACTGCGGCGTGAACCCCGGCCTCGGCCCCGAGCTGCTGTACAAGCTGCAGCCGGCTGAAAAGCCGAGACGGGTCATGGTCATAGGCTCCGGCCCGGCGGGCCTGAGCGCCGCCCTCACCGCAGCCAGGGAAGGACACAAGGTCACGGTGTTCGAGCGCGGCCCGCGCATAGGCGGCTGCCTCGTGCTCAGCTCCGTGTTCAGCCCCATGTACGAGCGGCTCATAAAGTATTACAAGGCGGTGCTGCCCAAGTACCCGAACATAGACATCCGCTGCAACAAAAAAGTTACCGCGGAATTCGTGAAGAAATGCGCCCCCGAGGTCGTGATAGTGGCCGTGGGCGGAGAGTGCATCGACGGCGACATGCCGGGGACCGACGGCAAGAACGTCGTCCGCTCGCACGACTTCCTCGAGCTGCTCAACGGCAGGCCGCCCCAGAAGCCGGGCATCGTGAACAAGGTCCTCTGGAACGCGGGATATGTGTTCCTGCACTTCATCTACACCCCGAAGCTCATCAACTTTGCGCTTAAGCTGCCCTCCCCCTGGCCGGTCGGCAAGAAGGTCGCCATCATCGGCGGCGGCCTGCCCGGCTGCGAGATGGGCATGAAGCTGACCGGCGGCTGGCGCAAGATGAACATCTTCGAGACCGGGAAGATAGGCTACGACGTCGGCTCCAGCGAGCGCTTCATAGTGCGCAACACCTTCAAGACCGCCGACGACGTGGAAATGCACGAGAAGAGCCGGGTCGTCTCCATAACCGACAGCGGCGTCTATGCCGTCAACGAGAACGGACAGGAGGACTTCTACGAGGCCAACACCGTTGCGGTAACGCTCGGCTTCAAGGAGAACCGGGAGCTGTACGAGCAGGTCAAGGACCTTGCGCCGCAGGTCTTCATAGTGGGCGACTGCAACGAGCCCAAGCGCATGGCCGACGCCACAAAGGCCGGATACAGAGCGGCCGCGAGTATAAAGTGACGGTGTGTCTGATATGAGTAAAATTATCTGCAACAAATACAGCGACAGCATAGTCGAAATGATCCTCAACAAGCCGGAGCGGCGCAACGCACTGGACGCGGACATGATGGACGAGCTCAACGCCCGGCTGCTGAGCGCCGATGCGGACAACGACATCCGCGTCGTGATAATAAAGGGCAGCGGAGAGCACTTCTGCTCCGGCGCCGACCTGAAAATGGCCCCGGAGGGCGGCTACTCGATAGACGAGAGGCGCGCCATGCTCTCCCGCTATAACCGCGTTGTGAAGACGATACTGACCATGGAAAAGCCGGTGCTGTCCGTAGTGCGCGGCTACGCCGTCGGCGGGGGGATGAGCCTCGCCCTGTGCTGCGACATCATATTCGCCGCGGAGGACGCCAAGTTCTACGGCAACTTCGTCAAGGCGGGCATAGTGCCTGAGATGGGCGCGATGATGATACTGCCCCAGCTCATCGGCCTGAACCGGGCCAAGGAGCTTTGGTTCACCGGGGAGACGGTGGACGGGAAGAGGGCCTGCGAGCTGGGATTTGTAAACCACGCGTATCCGTCCGAATCGCTGGACGAGGAGGTCTATGCCTTTGCCCGGACGCTCGCCGGCATGCCGAAGATAGCCATGGGCATAACCAAGCGCGTAACGAATTCCACGGTGCTTGCAGGCCTCGACGCCCTCCTGGAGTGCGAGCAGCAGGCGTCTCCGTTCTGCGGGAGCACCGAGGAGTTCAAAAAGCGGCGTGAGGCTTTTCTGAACAAGAAAAAATAAGGAGGTTTCGGAATCAAATGGCAGAGAAATTGTCAAAAAAGAGCAGAAACTACTATATAAACAGCGCCATATCGATTCTGATAATCCTTGCATTTCACCTGGCCCCGACGTTTTCGACCCTTACGCGCACGGGAATGGACGTGGCCGGCATCTTCATCGGCGTAATCTACGCCTTCAGCACGGTGGACATAGTCTGGCCAGCCCTGCTCGGCATAGTGCTGCTGGGCTGCACCGAGATATACAGCATGACCGGGGCGTTCACGGCCGCGTTCGGCAACGACACCTGGCTGTTCATCCTCTTCATCCTCACCTTTGCCGCCATCATAAACGACTCCGGCGTGAGCTCCGTCATAGCGAACTGGATGGTGTCCCGGAAGTTTTCCCGCGGCAAGCCCTGGGTGATCTCCTGGCTGCTGCTCACCACCGCGTATGTCGTGGCCGCCCTCGTCAGCGTCACCCCCGGCGTCATCATCCCGTGGGCCATACTGTACACGATGTGCGAGCACTACGGCTACAAAAAGCACGACAAATACCCCACGCTCATGGTCATCGGCATAACGCTGGCGTCCATGATGGGGAACACGGCCTTCCCGTTCAAGTCCCTTGCACTTATGGTGCAGAAGTCGCTGGCGAACATAACCGGCGAGACCATCGACTTCGCGCTGTTTACGGTCCTTGCGGTCAGCCTGAGCTACGCCATAGTCATCACCTATCTGCTCTTGTGCCGCTTCCTGTTCAAGCCGGACGTCAGCGCCATACGCAGCAGCAGCTATGTCTATGAGGGCGAGGCGAGGATAAACCCGTATCAAAAGAAGATACTCCTGCTGCTGGGGCTCTTCTTCATATTGCTCTTCGCGCCCGGGATCCTGCCCGAGACCGTGCCGGGGATAACTCTGCTGAAAACGGTGGGAAATACGGGAATATGCGTGCTTCTGCTGTGCCTGGCTGGCTTCTTCGCCGCAAAGGACTCGGGAAAGCCCAAGATAAACCTCGCCGTTGAGATGAAAAACGGCATACCCTGGCCGACGATGATGCTGCTCGCCTTCGCGCTGCTGATGACCTCGGCCATAACGAATGAGGCCACGGGGATACAGCCGTTTCTCAAGTCGCTCTTCGAGCCCGTCTTCGGCTCGGCGCCAAACACCGTGCTGTTCATCCTGCTGGCCTGCGCCGTGCAGCTCGTGCTGACGAATATCTTTGCCAACATGGTCATCGCGCTGCTGCTGGTGCCGCTCATCTGCACCTATGCGCCCATGGCCGGGGCCAGCAACACCATGATGTGCGTCTGCATCAGCGTTCTCGTGAACGTCTCGCTGTTTTTGCCCTCGTCCTCGCCCTTCGCCGCGCTCATGCACGGCAACAGCGAGTGGGTAACGGCGAAGGAGATATACAAGTACATCGGCATAACGCTGGTGTTCGTGCTTCTCGTGAGCACGTTCATCTGCTCGACACTTGGCATTTTGCTTTTTTAATTGGGAGTGAACTATGGCTAAAAAGACAGACATCCCGAATTTCGGGCCGCTGAACGGAGTCAGGGTCGTGCACTGCTCGCAGTCCCTCGCGGGGCCCTTCGCCGCGTCGCTTATGGCCGACCTCGGCGCAGACGTCATCTGGGTCGAGAGCGCGGTGGGGCAGGACGTCAGCCGCATAGCGCCCGGCATGGCGGCCCAGCTGGACAGAAGGAACATGCGGACCATAAAGCTGAACGTCAATACCCCGGCGGGAAAAGAGGTGCTGCTGCGCCTTGTAAGGGAGGCGGATATCTTCCTCGAGGCCTCCAAGCCCGGGCAGTACAAGAAGTGGGGCCTGACCGACGAGGTGCTGTGGGGTGAAAACCCGCAGCTGGTCATAACGCACATCTCCGGCTTCGGCCAGTGGGGAGACCCCGACTATGTCCGCCGGGCGTCCTATGACCCGATAGCCCAGGCCTTCTCCGGCGTCATGTATATGAACGGCCTGCCGGGCAGGCGCTCTGCCCCGGCCGAGGTGAGCATCTCGGACTACTACACGGGCTA
>UMGV01049558.1_pt1 | contig 12407 bp, 8 predicted proteins | sample 1965361 | NCBI WGS metagenome assembly UMGV01 (sample SAMEA4836081, study PRJEB28245) | human gut metagenome | biome: gut microbiome; material: fecal sample | place: Denmark | collected 2008
TTGCAATAAACTATACACACGTTTTTTCAGGTGACCCGGATGTTACTCTCAAACTTCACACTCATTCCTTCGCCCAGCCCGTAGTTCTTGCGCAGCCCGTTGATGCGTGCTTTCCTCAGTACCTCATTGGTGAACGAACTTCGGAACTTGTTGTAGGTGTTCCAGGGGTTCCTGCCTTCGAAGGAAAGCGCTTCCACCAGACTCTCGCATATGCTGTCGCCTATCTGCGTGCTGCGGCTGGCTGTGAACACACTGCCGTCCAGCAGGCAGAAAGCATCCACAAACTTTCGTCTCCATCGCGCGTTCTCCTTCGTATTATTATATATGATAAGGAGCTCGTTGCTCTTGTTGCCCTCCAGCGCCGTCAGCGTACTGCCGTTCTTCCATCCCGAATCCATATCCAGCAGCACCAGATGGAACTTCCCGTCGGGCAGAGAGCGGTAACCCTTCACATTGTTCTGGTTGATGATCCAGTCGTTGGGACCGATATATCCGATTGCCGCCCAGTAGTTGGTGTATTCATCTATATCCACCAGCTCGCACAGGCGCTCATATCCTGCCGAATCGGCAGCGTTGCCCGACTGCCTGTACCATTTGTTGAAGGCATCACGTGTACCGCTTGTCTGCACGTAGCCGTTTGAGTATTCAAAGGCATCCATCTCGTCATCGCTGTACCCGTAGTTGGCAGTCCCGTGATAGCGGTTGCTCGTCTCGCGCAGGTTCATCTGTCCTATGTACTTGCCGTTGAAGAACACATGCGCGGGCTGCATATCCTGGGCATCCACCATGTACTGGCTGCTGATGATTATCTGCTGCGTGATGGCATCCGTCAACCGTCCTCCATGCTGGTCCTCATTGTCGTTTCCGCCGTTGCGCACGATTATCTGCTTGTACTTGTTGTATCGCTTGTTGGGGAACAGGCTTGCTTCCAGACTCTTGCTGTCCTCGTACGTCTTGCTGGCCTTTATCTTGAACGAGGCAGGCATGAAGTGTCGGCTCCATCCGCCAGATACCTTGAACTCCGCTTCCTGGTTGAGCAGCACCGTTCCGTCGGGTGATATCAGTTCCACGTTCACTGGCCTCTCCCAGTCCATGTTCCTGTTCGACTTCTCATGGTTACGTCCGCTCACTCCGTTCACGCCATCCACATACACTCCTATGCTGTCATCGTACAGGTTGTCAGGCTTCGTGCTCACCGACAGCACGGGCAGATAATAGTTCTTGTCGCGCAGCAGGTACGAGCGGGTGGTCACCTGGCTGGGCAGATAGCCGTCGGCAAAGAAGGCAAAGCGCATGACCAGTGTGGAACTGATGGGAAACTCGCCCGTCCGGCTTGTGAAGCCGTTCTTCAGCGTGGGTGTACTTCCGTCGATGGTGTATCGCAGCGTATATCCCTCGGGGATATGCACATGCATTGTGAACGGGTCTGTAAACAGGCTCGAACTCACATCCGGCTCTGGTGCAGCCAGTCTGCTGCTTGCATAGTGCGAGGTGGCATTCGTAGCCCCTGGTGTCGGTTCGCCTGTTGTCCCCCATTCATCGGCTCCGTCCGACGTTCTTGCCCACGAGCAGCGGGCAGTAGGCTTGGGATAGGTGACCGTTGAGATGAGCTGCTTGTCGTGGGAGGATAGGATGACAGTGCCTCCGTCATTCGACAGTTTCAGCCGCACCTGCTTGCTGGCAGAGGGGCCGTATTCGCCATCGCTCACGTAATGATTGAAGTACAGAGTCTTCCATCCGTGCGGTGGCACCACACCGGCCTCCTGTGTCAACTGGAACTGGCAGGCATCCGTCTCACTGGTACCCAGCCATAGTCCAGTCAGCGAAACTCTTTTGTCCGTGGGGTTGTATATCTCTATCCAGCTGCCATAGTTGAACGACCAGTCGATATACTGGTCTATGTTGCGCACCTGCACCTCGTTGATGACCAGTTTGGTAGGGTCGGCATCCAGGTCCGATGGCTCGTAGAAGCCCGGTTCCACCGTCATTCCGCAGTCATAGAAGCGGCCTCCCCAGTTCTGCTGTATATAGGTGGCTATCACGTTCTTGCCGTTGCGTAGGTAGTAGATGGGTATGTTTATGCTCACGGGGTTCTTCCCTTCGGTCCAGTCACTGGCTTCATCCACCAGATATCCATTGACGTAGGTGCGGTAGCAGTCGTCGTGGCAAACCTTCAGCGTGTATTTTGCAGTGGCATCCAGCTCGTCTATGATGAAGTTGCGACGTACCCACAGGTTGGTGTTCTCCTCTCCCGGCCATTCCGTCTTCACCTCTTTCATGTAGCCCACATTACCTATGGGCATGGGCAGGGCCAGCCATTGCGAGTCGTCATATTTCGCCTTTGTCCACGACAGAGTCTCCTTCCGCCCCTCTATCTGCATGTCCTTTATGCGCTTGTTGGTCGATGGGTTGGCATAGTACATCCAGTTGAAGTACGTGGTTCCTTCCCACAGGTTCACTCTCTCGTCCTGGTCATATATCTTCAGCAGCGAGATGCTCACGCTGGTGCTGTCTTCCTGGGTGGGTAGTGCAAACTCCATCTTGGCCGACTTGATGTCCGTTCCTGTCTGGTTGGTCAGCGCTATGGTCTTTGTCTCTCCGGCTTTCAGGTTGCAGGTTGCCTTCGACAGCAGCTTCGTATCATCGTCTGCTTCCGTCAGTGAGAACTCCACGCCTGCCACATCACGGTTGGCTTTCAGCACCGCCCGCACGTAATACTTGTGGCTGGCCATCAGGTTGATGGGCGTGCGGAACTGCACCCGCGCGTTCTTTGCCTTGTGTGCAGCGGTCGGTAAGGTGATGGTATATACATCCTCAGCTTGGGCTTCATACAGGTTTTCCCAGCCGTGGATGTTGCTTGTCACATTGTTCAGTTTTCCATTGTATCCCCCTTCGGGGTTGACGATTACCTGTCCGGTCCAGCTTTTCACATAGCCCATGGGCAGTTCGCCCGCAACACTTTTCTCCTGAGCCGATGTGCTCAGGGGAACGAGTATGCATATCAGTATGTAGAGCAACTTACGTCCCATATAGCCCGTTTTGGTATGGTTAAATGCCCCTTTGTGGGTTTTGATGACGTAAAGTTACTTCTTTTTTCTGTTTTCAGCAAGACAAGCGGGCTTTTGTTTGCCACCTTTGGCAATTACGATGGTCACGGCAGTCACGATGAGCACGATGCCCAGTGCACTCTGCGGGGAGATATGCTCCGAGAAGATGATGACGCCCACTGCCACTGCTGTGATGGGTTCCATGGCTCCCAGGATGGCTGTCTCTGTTGACCCTATCTTCTGAATGGCCACTCCTGTCAGTGCCAGCGAGAGAGCTGTGGGCAACAGAGCCGAACCCAGCGAGCATGCCCAGTACCATCCGTGCGGCATGATCAGTTGTCCCTGCATGGCCACTCCTGCCATCAGCGGCAGGCAACCCATAGCCAGCACATAGAAGGTGACCTTTATCGACGGCATTCCCTTCACTGCCCCTCTATTTATATATATAAGGTATAAGGCATAGGCCAGGGCAGACAGAATCACCATACCCACTCCCAAGGTGGACACATGCACTGTCCCCTTGTTGCTGGCACTGCTCAGTACGTATATACCCAGAGTGGCCAGTACGAGGCAGAAGCCCACCAGCCAGTGCATCCTTTCGCCGTAGAAGAGTGCCATCAGTACTGCAGTCAGTATGGGATACATAAACAGGATGGTGCTGGCTATGCCTGCATCCATATACATGTAGGAGAGGTAGAGCAGTACCGACGAGCCTGCCATCAGGAAGCCCAGCAGCAGCAGCGCCCAGGCTTCGTGCCTGCTGATGCGCAGGCTGACTCCTTGCTTGTAGAGCATCAGCCCCAGCATGGGCAGTGAGAGCACATATCGGAACAGGAGCACCGACCAAGCGTCCATCCCTTGCCCGTAGAGCGGAAGGGCAAACAGAGGGTTCAGTCCGTAGAATGCAGCGGCCAGAATGCCGGCAGTATAACCCACTTTCAGGTCTGTCTGGTTCATCAGAATTATGGTGTGATGTGTGATGTCAGTTGGCTTGGGCATAAAGAGAGACGGACTCCGCCAGAGCGGAACCCGTCTCCTGTTTTATGACTTTAAGTCAGTTGGCTGCTTACTTCACGCGAACGTAAACCACGCGGTTAGAGCTGTCGCTCTCAGCACCGTGAGCGTTTGTGCCCACCACCTTGATGCCACGAGCCTCCAGATACTTCTTCACCTCGTCGGCACGTCTCTGAGAGAGCTTCTTGTTGTAAGCCTTGGCACCCTCGGGAGAAGCGTAAGCGTCCAGAGTAACAGTTGCGTTGGCAGGAACATCGTTCAGAGTAGCCTTGGCGGTACCTGTCAGGATGCTCTTGTTCTGAGCGAACTCTACCACGTATGTGTTACCCACGTTCTTGGTAACCTCTACGCGAACCTCCTTAATCTTCTCCACGGGCTTCTCCACAATCTTCTCCACAGTCTTCTCTACCACAACAGGCTCCACAGTGGTGAAGTGGTGGCTCTTGTTTGAAGTCTTGAAGTGGTAAGTCACACCGGCAGTAATCTGGAATGTACCTGCGTGTGAGAACTTGCCGCACTTGCCGTTGTCGCAACCCCACATGCCGCTGGGGTCTGTCACAGCACCTGTCTGTGCAAACTGACGAGTCTCGTTGCCGTGAGTAACGTCGAGAACTACAGCGGGCTTCACGCTCAGAGTCCAAGCCTTCTTCTCACCCAGGTTGAAGTCGAAGTCAATACCGAACTTGGCAACAGCAGCGTTGCGGTAGTTGGGGTGGTTGTAACGAGTTCCATCGGGATAGAAGTAGTGCATGTAGCCGGCACCCAGACGGGGGCTGATCTCAAACAGGCGGGGAGCACCCTTGTAGCCGCCAATCCAGTTCATCAGGTTCACCTTAGCCATCAGACCAGCAGTCACGTTATCTACTGCGCAGTCAGAATGGTTAACGTTCCAGTTGCTCCAGTTGTTGAATCCGGCCTGAACCTCAGCCTGCAGAGAGAACACGGGTGTGATGCCCTTTGTCAACTGAAGACCAGCGATGCCACCATTAGGAGTGTCAAAGTCGTGCAGGTTGGTTGTAACACCACCATCGATACCGATTGACCAGTTGTCAAAGAAACGATGACCGCTCACGTTATACTGAGCGCTTGCGGTGGTTGCCATTGCGAAGAGGGCAATAACCAAAGAAGTAATCTTTTTCATTTCCGATCTATATTTAAAAGATTAGACATTAAATTATTTCATATTCTCATTCATTTGTCTCGGGCGGGCATATCTATCCCCACCTTTAACGATGCAAAGATATACCATTATTTCATAAACCAAAAGCAAAACCACCTTTTTTTTACAGTTAGCCCCCATATTTTTGCTCTCAAATCCCCTTAAAACAGCCCACAAGGCCTAATATTATTAAAGCCTATATATTATTAAAGAATACAAATATCGCTAATCCCCCGAATATTTTATGTCTCCCAAGCCTTATCCGTGACATCCGTGTTCGTTAAACCTTACGCATCACGCCAATAAAGTCATAATCCGTGTCTCCCAAGCCCTATCCGTTAAATCCGTGCAATCCGTGTTCAAAAAACACCCAATAAATTTATTATCCGTGGTTTCTTCCTCCCACATACCTCTTATTACAAAAAAATACCATAACTTTGCCACAGACTTTCGAGCACCCTATATATAATATGTATTCGGGATGAGAGAGGAGAGGTTGGTGAACCTCGTGCTAAACTTATAGCGAAATCTACAACTATGCACAGGATGTATGTGACGAAAGGGGTAGGGAAGACCGTAAAGTTGTTGAACCCCACCGACATACAGTAGGAGAGAATTTATGAAACCGGATGGTACGGATTCTCTTTCTGCAGCCAGCGAGAGCAAGAGCACTCCATTAGGCATCCACCTTCCCGGGCCAGACAAACAGGCTGACCCGGTGGTGAAACTATACCATCAACCCAAGGAAAGTCCATGGACCTACTTCTTCGTTCACCACACCAAAACACGTGGTTATGAGGCACAACTGACAAGAGACGGCAAGAGCTTCTTCATCCATAAAACCATCCGCTACTACCGCTGTACTGGTCATCATAAGGTGCAGCACCAGGAAGCACCCACCGTGAGCGGCCTCATCTTCATCCAAGGCCAACCGGCCGACACACAAACCTACCTCAAGGAGAAGTTTCCGCAAACCTACCTCTGCAAGGACTGCTGCTCGGGACAGGTTGCCGTCATCCCTGATGCCCAGATGCAACCCTTTATGCGTATCAACTCTGCCGACCCCAACCGCATACGCTTCCTCCTTCATCCCTTCCACTACTACGCTCGCAACCGCATCCTCCTGCGTATCACCACTGGCGAACTGGCTGGCCTCGAGGGCTATGTCATCCGTATCGACCGCGACCGACGGCTTGTGATGGATGTGGGTGGTATGAGCGTAGCCATCTCGGGAGTCCATGCCGAGCGGTTTGAGGAAGTGGCACCCGCCCAGGAACCTGTCTCGCAGCATAGCCCACTCTACCGGCGCAACCTCCACGAGCGACAGGTACTCATCGACAGATATTTCCATCCTGTCAAGACCACCGAGGATATACGAGCCCAGGCAGAGAACATCACGTTCCTTCATCAGCATGTACTCACCGAGCTGGTCCAGAATCGCATGCGCATCAGCGAAGCATGGAGCACCCTCACCTTCATTATCCAGGAGATAGTCTATTACTACGCCTCTGCCCGTGAGCAGCAGCCCAATCGCATGGCACCCATCTTCCTCCAGGGCCGTCAGGTGCTCCAGCAGCTCGACACCCTCCTCGGCACCTCTCCGCTCGATGCCGACACCCGCATGCGTTACGAGATAGAATCCCAGGAACTCACCATGAAGTACGACTACCTCTTCTGACCCCTCAAAAGAAAGTCACCAAAACCGAACACGAATCTCACGGATACCACAACTCTCCAATCATCAGAGGTTTATCCGTGCAATCCGTGCAATCCATGTTCAAAACCCAACGCATCACGGAATCAAAGGAAAATCCACGTCCCCAGAAAAATTATCCGTGTAATCCGTGCAATCCGTGTTCAAAAAACTACGCATCAAGGAATCAAAGGAAAATCCACGTCTCCAGAAAGCAATTGAGTGCTTACAAAAACAGGAGTAGTACTGCATGTGCGATAGAAGTAGTACTTCATGCGCTATAGGAGATATACTTCATTGGCAAAGTAAGTAGTACTTCGTTTTATCAGTCATTTTTCCGCTGCGAACATCATGGAACACCAGTCCCAAGCGTGGACGCCGATTCTCCTCGGCTCCTAAGATAAAAAAATAGGAAACGAACACGAATCTCCAAGTCTCAAAAACTTATCCGTGTTCAAAACCTCTACGCGCCACGGAGCTCTAAGGAAAATCCGCGTCTCCAGATAAAATATCCGTGTAATCCGTGCAATCTGTGTTCGATAAAACTACGCATCACGCATCAACATTGATTTCCGCGTTTCCAGATAAATTATCCGTGTAATCCGTGCAATCCGTGTTCAAAAAAAACTACGCATCACGGATAAAGAACCTCTCCGTGTTCTCCCCACTTCAAAATTCTTAATTAAATAAGGTGCTTATTAAGCAATAAAATCGTATTTTTGCATCCATAGGAGCAACCATGGCAGTAACAAGACTCAATAATATCCACCCCAAGATGCTTGAATGGGCATACCGAAGAGCAGGGTTCACAGAGGAGAAGGCTGTAAAAGCCTTCCCCGAGTTGGCCTGTTGGCTCTCTGGGGAGAAACTGCCTACGGTCAACCAGTTGCAGCAGTTCGCCAGGAGGTTCTATGTCCCCTTTGGCTACCTGTTCCTGCATGAAGTACCTGCAGAAACCATTCCCTTCCCCATGTTCCGTGGAGAGGCAGGCGATAACAACCATTTCGACCTGAATGTCTATGACACCGTCAATCACATTCGCAACCGTCAGGACTGGTTGGCCGAATACCTCACAGAGAACGAGATAGACACCTGCCAACTGGTGAACAGCATCACCCTCCAAACCCCTATCGGCGAGGCCGTCAACTTGCTCAGACGAGAGTTGGCACTTGACCCACGCTGGGCTTTCAGCTTGGCACAAACCGATATTGCAGTGGGACTGCTCACCGAGAAGTTGGAACAGGCAGGCTTCTTCGTTGCATACAATGGAGTGGTGGGCAACAACACGCAGCGTGCTCTGAAAGTAAGCGAGTGCCGGGGCTTCGCGCTGGTCAATGAGGTGGCACCTTATATCTTTGTGAATAGTGCCGACAGCAAGTCTGCCCAGCTGTTCACCCTGGTACACGAGGCTGCCCACATCATGCTGGGAGTCAGTGCTGGCCATGCAGGCGAGGAGATTACGGCACATGATGCCTACGAGAACTATTGCGACAGGTTTGCTGCTGAGTTCCTTGTTCCTGCCGATGTTCTGCGTGAGATGTGGAACGGAGACATCAAGAAGCACTCCCGTCATTTCAAGGCCAGTGAGATTGTAGTAGCTCGTCGTGCCCATGATCTGAACCTGTTGAGTGATGCCGCCTATCGCAACTTCTGGATGGAGTATAGTCATCGCCCCATATCTGCCCCCAAGAAGGGCGGTGGAGGCGATTTCTACCTCACCAGTGTCAAGAGAGTTGGCCGCCTCTTTGCCATTCATGTTCGCAATGCCGTCACCAGCCGCCAGCTGGAATACACCGAGGCATATCGTCTGACAGGTCTGTCTGGCAACACCTACCAGCATTTCATGACCAACAATATCTAAGATCTAAGGGTAATGGCGTATATCTTCGATACGAACATATTCATCCGCTCCAAGCACGAGATGCCTATGGACTTGTGGCCAACCTTTTGGAGAAGGATTGCTGAAATGATAAATGCTGGTGATGTGCTCTCCAATGTTCAGGTGAAAGGAGAGATAGACAAGGGAGGTGATGAACTGACCGACTGGATGAAGCACAACGTGCCAGCAGGATTCTATATCGGGAATGACGCAGATGTGATGGTCAGATACGGAGAGGTCATCAACTGGGCGCAGACTCGTTCTGTATATAAGCAAGAGGCAGTTGAAGAGTTTGCCTGTGTGGCAGATGCCTATCTTGTGGCAACAGCAGCAGCCAAGGGTCTTGTCCTCGTGACCAACGAAACATCCGATCCTAAATGTGCCCGCAGGGTAAAGATCCCCGATGCATGCAACGCTTTCGGTGTCAGGTTCTGCGATTTGAATACTGTCCTTCGTGAACTAGGTGTGATGATATAACCCTTCCTGGCAGTATTCCAGATAAACAATAACGAAAGTTTATAACAACAGATGATTCCTTGTGACTTCTTCTCTGGTCACAAGGCAACTGCTGTATTGCTTGTTCTCAGAATGAAGCATCCAACAAACCCTACACTTAGAGGAGTAATTCGTTAAATCCGTGCAATCTGTGTTCGAAAGCAAACACCACGCATCAACAAAGAATTCCGCGTTTACGAATTATCCGTGTAATCCGTGCAATCCGTGTTCAAAAACATACGCATCACGCATCAACATAGATGTCCGCGTTCTCAGAGTAAGCACTCAATTGCTTTTGAGGCATTTTGCATGAACCAAGTTACCTTTGCACTGCAAAACATAAAAATACGATTATGGTATTTCACTTATGTATTCAGCAGACTTATAGAGGGTGAGAAGGACTACGAAAAGCTTCTCCCCAGTGCTGTCGCACGGTAAATTCAAACAAATAAAAGTTAAAACAAAAATAGCCAATGGCTCTCCAGCCCTTGTTTATAAGGGATTGGAAGCAATTGAGTGCTTACTCAAAATTCACACTTCTTAATTGAATAAGATTTGTGTTCGTTATGAACTACGCATCACGAGATTGTATATATTTCCGTGGTCATTCACTAACGGCAGATAAGGAAGAGTTGAAGCAGAATCATAAGCAGTGGGCAGATATGGCTTTGGAAGGTTTGAAACAGCGCTTGCGGGAATGTGGTAAAATCCGATAAGAAAGGCAGAATCGTGCAAGAGTTTTAGTTTTTGGAGAGGCAATTGTTCTGCCTCTCTGAAGGCCTTTTAAGGAAATCAAAATAAGACGAAAAAGATATAATGTCTCAAATATCAGATAATAAAAAACGAATAGCAAAGAATACAGCCATTCTCTATTTCAAGCTTGTTGTGTCCACCTTTGTGGGCATATTCTCATCGCGTTTTATCTTACAAGCGTTGGGGGTGGATGATTTTGGATTGTATAATGTTGTAGGTGGCCTCGTTGTTTTAATGACTTTTATGAGTAATGTCATGATGACTACATCCTATCGTTTTATTTCTGTAGAAATAGGAAAGGGTGATAAAGGAAATCCCAATAGAATCTATAATGCTGTTTGGGGTATTCACGTTATATTGGCAATTCTTCTTTTGGTTATTGGTGAAGTGTTAGGTGTTTGGTATGTCACAAATCATCTAAACGTCCAGCCTGGGAAGATTCCTGAAGCATTGTTCCTGTTACATTTGTCTGTATTGTCTTCTGTTTGTGCTGTATTGGCAGTTCCAAGTAATGGATTGCTAGTGGCAGTAGAAAACTTCTTGTTTCAAACTGTGGTGGAAATTATTCTGGCCATAACAAAACTCGTCTTTTTATTGTGGTTGATTCATCATACAAACAATGCTTTAAGAATTTTTGCTTTATTTGTCTTTGTTCAATCTTTAGCTGTTCCTTTATCCAATTTTATATATTGCAAAATGAAGATGCCAGAGATAACCAAATGGAGATTGAATAAGAATTGGAGTGACTACAAGAAAATGATTTCATTTGCAGGATGGACAGTTTGGGGATCAAGTAGTACAATGATACAGGGGCAAGGTACTGCCTTGGTTGTGAATTCTTTCTTTTCCACGGCTGTTAATGCGGCTATGGGACTTGCTAATATGGTAAATGGCTATGTGATGCTATTTGTAACCAACATAGGTAGGGCTGTTGTTCCGCAAATTATGAAAAGTTATGGGGCCGGTGATGCAAGACGTTCTCTGCGTCTTACATATAAGACCGCAAAAATCACTTTTCTTATGGTCTTGTTTCCCGCTGTGACATGTATCTTGTTTGCGGATTTCATTCTGAATATTTGGCTTGGTAATGTGCCTGCTTATACGGAGCAGTTTATGATTCTTATCATTCTTTCTAAAATGTGCTGGTGTCTGAGTGTTGGTTTTGATACAAGTATAATGGCAACTGGCAAAATTCGAAACTATCAGATTGGTTTTAGTTTCATAAATCTTAGCAGTATTCCAGTAGGTATTCTCCTTTTCAAAATGGGATGTCTTCCTTATTATGTGACATTATATTTCATTGTATCTAGCCTTCTTCTGCTTTTGCTGCAAATAACTGTTTTAAAGAGGATGGGGCTGTTTGTGTTCTCTGAATATTATCATATAACTCTTCGTCCTGCGCTAAAGATTGCTGCATGTTGTGTCCTTCTTGCGTTTTTTCGCTATAAATTTGTACCATATACCTATGCAGTTTTACCGAACCTCTTTTATATTTCGGCTTGTATTCTTTATATCGCAATAGTGGAGTATTTCTTTGGCTTGCAAAATGAAGAAAAACAAATGTTCCACAAATTATTAAAAAAGATCGTCGGATAAGTTGGAGAGCCTTTGCATTTTGCAGAATTCTTTATCTTCATTTATACCGTACATGCGTGCATTGAATATGTATAGTTTACTTTATTTTTTATAAAAAACGAGATTAAAAATGGCCCCTTTAGTTAGTGTCGTTGTTCCTTGTTATAACGCGGCATCATTTTTGCCTAAGTTGTTCAAAAGTCTTCTTATGCAAGACTATAGAAGCATAGAGATTATCTGTGTGGATGACGGAAGCACAGATGAGACACGTTGCATAATAGAGTCGTATTCTGATGCATTCAAGCAAAAGGGATATACTTTTATGCATGTTTCAAAAGGAAATGGAGGAGTTTGCTCTGCGATAAATGAAGGATTGAAATATGTTCACGGCGAATATCTCGTATGGCCCGATTCTGATGATTGGTATGAGACAGATAAGGTGTTCAGTGAGGTAGTGGAGGCTTTTGAAAAGAATCCCAAGTGTAACTGTGTGCGATTTGTACCACAATATGTAGATGAAGCAGGTAACAAAAGCTCGGTCCCGTGTGATTGTCTCAAGAAACAGGATTTGTTTGAGGATTATATCTGCTCGTCAAGGAATACATGGCTTTCTGCAGGAAGCCACTTTGTTAGGCTGAGTGTCCTATTCAAGTATTATCCTGATAAGCAGATTTATGACAGCAAGTTTGTAGGTCAGAATATTCAACTGCTTGCGCCAACTACCTATAAATCAGATGTAATTACTCTTTGTGGGGGAGGCTGTCCGAAAACCCAATACCAAATGTCTGAAAT
>UMGV01079645.1_pt1 | contig 12388 bp, 8 predicted proteins | sample 1965361 | NCBI WGS metagenome assembly UMGV01 (sample SAMEA4836081, study PRJEB28245) | human gut metagenome | biome: gut microbiome; material: fecal sample | place: Denmark | collected 2008
GGCCTTGGTACGCATGGAGGTTTTCTGGCTTTCACCATCTGCCTGCCAAAAGCGGATGTAGTTGGTAAGGCGATCAACATGTGTGTCGATCCGCTGTTCACCCTCGTTGACGCTCCAGACCTGAATGCCGTGGTTGATGAGCCATTCGACCACGAAAGGCGTTTCTTCGGCTCGTCTGCCAATACGGTCGAACATGAACACCAGCAGAATATCGAATTTGCCCTGTTCGGCATATTCCTTGATGAGTTGAATTTTATCACGGTCATTGGCGCTGACCTTGAAGCCTGACACGCCGTTTTCCTGTTCCTCGTACACGATGGTCCAGCCCATCCGCTCTGCGAACTCACGGCAGGCTTTTCTCTGCACGGGGATGTCAGCTTGATTCTGGTCATCGTGGTCGACCTGCTTGGTGGTGGAGACGCGGTACAGACAGCATACCGAGTGGTCGAACGCCGCCGGTTTTACGCTGAATGAAGCCGACAAGGCGAAGAATCCTCTGACCTTCACGATGGGCGCAGAGAATGTCACGCTTAAGGCGAACTTCAAGTTCGTCGGCACAGAGGTCACATGGGGCACGAATTTGGCACCCGACGCGGCAGGTGCGCCGGTCGTAAGCATGCCCGGCGGTATGGCAAGCCCCTGCGTGTTCAAGAATCAGTCTGTATCTGGCTGGATCAACGGCGACGCATGGCAGGAGCGGTATGAGTTCCAGTGCTGGAAGATCAAAAGAGATGGAACGGAACTCACCGGAACTGAGCTGGACACAAGCCAGAACGTCGGAACTCCTGACACCCCCGGCTACTGGTGCGTTCCGAAGTTTGATATCTCCGGCAAGAAAATGACTGTCGAGGCCATCTTCCGCGAGCGGAATTGGGGCTCCGTGACCGTCAACGTGAACAACAGCGCGAGGGGCACTGCCACAGCCACGGTGAACGGCAAGGCGGCCGATCAGGTCTTCGAGAATCAGACCGTCACCCTGACCGCCACCCCCGGCGAGCGCTACATGTTGTCCGGCTGGGAGGTCAAGGACGCCGACGGCACGCTGATCGCGGTAACAAAGGACGCGGAGGACGCCAACAATGCCACCTTCAACATGCCCACCGCCGGCGGCAATGTGACCGCCACCGCTATTTTCGCCGTCGATCCCGCAAAGGCCAGCAAAGAAAACGTGCTGAAAACCGTGGCGCTCTATCAGCCCAATGGCACCACGCTGGTGGCCTCCGGCAACAAACAGAAAACAGCCTTCACCATTACGCTGCCTGCCAACACAGACACCAGCGATCTGGCAAACATGATCCTGAAGCTGACTGTCTCTGAGTATGCCACGGTGAAAAAGTCCGGCGATACGGACAACTGGCCCGCCGCTGGCAAAGCCTGCGGTATGGAGTTGAATAAGGCTGCCACCTTCACGGTGACGGCTGAGAACGGCGATGCACAGGACTACACGGTGACCATCACCAAGGCCAAGAGCAGCGAGAAGAATATCACCGCAGCTGTGCTGCTGGATCAGACCGGCGACATCACACCGCTGGCAGTGGGAACGGTCAGCGAAGATAAGATCATTTTCACGCTGCCCTCTAATACGGATAAGGCCGTGCTGAACAGCATCGGCATGAAGTATCTGAAGCTGACCTATCCGGAAACCGCCACCGCGAAAATGGAAACCACAGATGGTATATCCTATGATGACCTTGATGGATCTTACAAGTGGCGCAATGGCGACGTGATGTGCAACATGTCGCTGAACACGCCAGTCAAGTTCACCATTACTGCCGAGGATAACACCACCAAGACCTACACCGCGGAGATCAAGTACACCGCGCCCAATGCGCCCACTCTGTCCAACGGTTCTGCTACCCGCAGCAGCAAGACCGCTGCAACGGTGAAATTTACCTCCAGCATGGCGGGCAACTACTTCTACAAGGTGGTGGCCAAGGGCGCGGCGGCTCCCACGGTGGATACCACCAGGGGCGGCACGACGGCGGTCAAGGGTGAGAACACCATCACCCTGACCAACCTGTCCACCGGCGCGCGGGATATCTACATCGTGGTCAAGAGTCTTTCCAACGTGGAGTGCGATCCCTTCAAGATCGAGATCCCCGCCTACGGCAGCACCGAAACGCCGGATGAGGGCGACTTTACGATCAGGGTGGACGCGCCTCCCACCGGCGGTACCATCACCACCAACCGCACCAGGGCCAACGAGGGCGACGAGATCATCGTCACCGTCACGCCCAAGACGGGCTATCAGATGAAGGCGGGGTCCCTGCGGTACGCGTTCTCCGAACCCGGCGCTGCGTACACGGCGATCACCGGCTACAGCTTCAAGATGCCCGGCGGTGATGTCAGCATCACCTGCGATTGGGAGACCGCCAGCACCACCGTCAACGGCATTACGGCCTTCTCCATCAACGGTGTGGCCGCCGCGGTGAACAACACCACCAACACCATCACCATCACCATGCCCCGCGGCACAGATGTGACGAAGCTGACCCCGGTTATCGCCACAAACGGCGTCAAGTCCCTGACACCTGGCAGCGGTGAAACGGTGGACTTCACCAATGCCGTGACCTACACCGCCGCCATGGAGGATGGCAGCAGCAAAACCTATACTGTCACGGTCTACGTGGACAAGGGAACGCTGGCCGATCAGTTCTGGGACAAGCTGACGGACTTTGCCACCCAAGTTCCCTGGTGGCAGTATGCCGAAAAACAGCAGAGCACAAGCAAGTATCCCAAGTATTGGTAAAATTTGACCCTTATACGACAGCAGAGCGTACCTCACGGTGCGCTCTGCTGCTATGTAGAGCTTCTATACCTGTTCTTTCTCTGTCCTAACTCCCTCCGATAGAGTGAGTCCTTCTGGGTGCGCCATGGTGACGCTACCCTTGCGTCAGCAAAAGAGCGCACCTCCCCCTTGGTGAAGTGAACCCCAAAAGTTAGACAAAATATTTATTAAGCGACCTGAAGGGTCTGGTATCTGTGTTGAGCAGGTGTCAGGCCCTTTAGCTTTAGCTTGATCCTGCGGTTGTTATAGTAGTCGAGGTAATCGATGAGTTCTGCTTTGAAGTGTTCCATTGAATCAAAATCTTGCAGGTAAAGTAACTCTGTCTTGAGCAAGCCGAAGAAGTTCTCTATGACAGCATTGTCCAGGCAATTGCCTTTTCGACTCATGCTCTGCTGGATGCCCTTTACTTCCAGCATTCTCTGGTATTGCTTATGCTGGTACTGCCATCCCTGATCGGAGTGAAGGATCAGGCCTGTACTGTCCGGAATGGTCACGAAGGCTTTCTCTAACATGGTTGTGACCATTCCGAGGACTGGCCGATCGGAGATGGTATAGCTGACCAGATCCTCGCTGCATAGATCAAGGATTGGAGACAGATATAGCTTTTCGCCGAACAGGGAGAATTCGGTCACATCGGTGACCCATTCCTGGTTTGGCTTCTCTGCATAGAAGTCTCTTTCCAGCAGATTCGGAGCTATCTTTCCAACCTCACCTTTGTAGGAACGGTACTTCTTCATCCGCACTTTGCTGCTTAACCCCATCTGTTTCATGAGCTTCATAACGAGCTTGTGGTTGTGGTAAACGCCTCGGTTTCGCAGCTCCTGTGTCACTCTGCGGTAACCGTATCTGCCTTTATTCTCTGCCACAATGGAGCAAATCTCTTCTTTGAGTTCTGCGTATTTGTCTGGCTCTTTCTGCTTCTTGGTGTAGTAATAATATGTGCTGCGAGGGAGGTCGGCAACGTCAAGCAACAGCGACAACTTGTGTTCATGCCTCAGTTCCCATATTACTTTCGCTTTCTCTCTTGCCGTACCCTCTCGGCAACCAAGGCATTCAATTTTTTTAGGTATGCGTTCTCCGCCCTCAGCCGCTGCACTTCTGCCAGCAAATCTTCTTCAACCTCTGGCTTTAGCATCTTTGGCGGCCATCCTTTGCTGCTACGTCCGCGCCGCTCGATATACAGGCCTTCAGGTCCTTCCTCAAGGTAGATTCGTTCCCAGGCTGCTGCCCGCATATGCGGTAATTCGAACTGACGTTCTGCTTCCTTGTAGCTGAGACCTTCTTTTCTCATCGTCTCTACTACCATCTGCTTAAACTCCCCTGTGTATCTCTTGTTTGGCTTCCCTTTTGGCATAAAGCAACACCCCATTCGTTAGTAGTATACCATACTGTCTAACAAATGGGGTGCTGTTCAGCAGGCCGTGCGCCCCAGGAGATAGTCCACAGATACCCCATAGAAGTCTGCAAGGGGCACAACATAGTGGATAGGCATTTCATATTTGCCCGTTTCGTACTTGGAATAGTATTGCTGCGAAGTGCCGAGAAGATTTGCAACATCGGCCTGGGTCATATCCCGATCCTCCCGCAGTTCCCGAAGAATCTCACAAAACGATTTCATGCGACGCACCTCCTTCTTAATGATGCGTAAAATATTACACTATTAACTACGCATACGAAAAGAAACGGGCGGTCATCATTATCGACCCGGACACGCTGACTGTCCTGCCATATACCATCAATCTAAATAAATGATTCGTAAGAGTGCGGAATGAGTAGTCCGCGCTCTTGCCATAATTATGATTGGAGAATCGCTGCACAGGTTTTGTGGTATTGCTTTTTTGACCCATATTCAGTATAATTTAACCTGATAGATTATACTCTGTCCTCTGAAAAGAGAGCAGAGTATTGTTAAGGGGGTACCCCCTTAGTTGGTTGCGCAGCAACCAACTGAGGTGCCCTGTCTGCCGTATGATGATTGGATAGGAGCCGGGCCAGTGAAAGCGAAGCAGGAGAAAAGGACAATCATTTTGGTCGCGGTGGTGGTCTTGACAGCAGCTGCCATTCGCCTCGTCAATCTGAATCTGTTAACGGAAAACACGCTGCTGCGGGACTTTATCCGGGTTGTGCTTCAGATTAGCCTGATCAGCGCCTGGGGCTTATCGCTGTACCGCAGGATCGTTCAGGCCCAGGCGCGGCGTTATCTCTGCGGCGTCGCGGTCCTGATGCTCCTGTGGCTGAACTTCAAAGCTCTGAAATACTATATCGTAACAGACGTTCATGCGATTCGATACCTGTGGTATCTCTACTATCTGCCCCTGGTCTACATACCGCTGTTCATGCTGTTTGCCGCCCTGTTCATCGGAAAAGCGGAGGACTACCGGCTGCCCCGCCATGTCCAGGTTCTTCAGATTCCTGCTCTGCTGCTGTTCCTGATGGTTATGACCAATGACCTGCACCAGTTCGTCTTTCGGTTCCCGGCAAACGCATTGTTTTTCTCGGACCACGATTACCAGCGCGACCCCGGCTATGTGATGGTGTTCGCCTGGTTCGTCATCTGTTCCTTTGCGGCCTTTGCCCTGATGTTTGTCCGAAGCAAAGCCTACCGTAAACGCAAGGAATACATTCCGATGGCGGTGTTTCTGTTCCTGTCCGTATTCTACATTCTGAGTGACATGATCAGTTTCCCACTGACGAAGTTCCTGGCGGGCGACTTGAGTGCGGCCTGCTGCCTGCTGTTCTCCGCTGTGCTGGAGAGCTGCATCCACTGCGGTCTGCTCCCGGTCAACATCCGGTATGACGAGATGTTTGTTGCCTCCACCGGCAACAGTGCCCAAATCGTGGATGAACAATACCGGGTGCGCTACGCCTCCCAGCAGGCAGAGCCGATCCCGGTAGAACAGATGGTGGCGGCAAAGGCAGGCCCTATTTCGATTGCCGAAGGGAAGATTTTGCATACCATGCCCATCGGCGGCGGATATACGGTCTGGACGGAGGATATATCCGAACTTACCAATCTGCGCCGTGAGCTGACTGAGACCAAGGAAGAACTGGAAGAACGCACCGCCATGCTGAGGCATGAGTATGTGCTGGAAAAGGATAGAAAGGTGACTGCGGAGCAGAACAGACTGTATGACCTGCTGACCGCCTCCACGCAGAAACAAATCGACCGCATTGCGCGGCTGATGAAGGAGTACGAGCTGGTGGACGGGGACGCGGAAAAAGGAAACGCCATTCTGTCCAAGATCGCCGTGCTCGGCGGCTATGTCAAACGTAAAAAGCACCTGACGCTTTCCATCCAGAACGGGTTTGACGTTCCGCAGGGCGAACTGAAAAACGCCATTGAGGAATCTGTCCGCTACCTGAAAGCCATGGGAGCGCACTGTGTGGTGTTTGTAGATGCGGAACGGGACTATTTGCCCGGCGAGATTGCGTCCGCCGCCTATGACTTTTTCGAGGACGCGGTGGAAGCGGCGCTTTGCAGCATCACTTCCTGCGCGGTATCGGTGAGCGTGGTGGAAGGCGTGCTTCGTATCCGTGTAACCGTCGGCTGCAGGGAGGATCTGAGTCCGCTCGGGAAAGAGTGGCCGGACGCTTCGGTTGCGATGTCGGACGAGAACGAGTGGGAATTGATCCTGCCTCTGAGGGGAGGTGTCGGAAGATGACCTGCTTTTGCGAACTTTCTCATTACGCACAGATGGCGGTGATTATTATCACTTGGCTTGGCGTGCTGGCACAGCTTGTTTTGCCGTTGTACCGGTTTTTCCACCGCCGGTCGGTAATACATACTGTACTGGACGGATTTCTGCTGTACGGATTACTTGTGCTGCTTTGCTTCCTTGTTCGGTATAATCAGCATGTTACCCAAAGTGATTTTCATCTGCCGGTGCCGGCTCTGATTTGTATCCTTGTCGCCGCCTTTGCATATTCCGTCATAAGTCTTATCGCGGAAATGCGGCGCAGCAAACGGGAAATCAACGAATGGTCGGTCAAGGAAGCGATTGACGATCTTCCGGTGGGACTTTTGTTTGCGGACGCAGACGGACATATCATTCTGATTAACCGGAAGATGGCAGAACTGTCCCACTTGCTGATAGATAGACTTCCCCGGACACTCAGCGACATGACGGATGCCCTATCTTCGCCCCCATCGGAAAGCCAAGTGGAGGCCATGACGGATGTAGCGGGTTGCTACCGTTTTAGGGACGACAGAACTTGGGAGGACAGGATTTACCGCTTTTGCCGCAGCGAACTCAACGGTGAGGGACTTTCAGGTTATGTCCAGCTTGCCGCCCATGACGAGACCGAGCTTTATGAAGGCAATGTTCGTCTGCGGGAGAATAACGAGGAACTGAAAAAGGTAAACCTCCGGCTACAAAAGATGTATGCGCGCATGGAGGACGAGGTGCGGGAAAAAGAAAGCCTAACTCTGAAGGTCTGGCTTCACGACACCCTCGGAAGCAGCTTACTCACCATTCAAGATGTCAAGAACAGCTCCTCTACCGAGACAAAGCAAAAGCTGAAGGATTTGCAGGAGGCTGTCGGGATGCTTTCGGCAAGCCGTTCCACTGCAAAAGGAACCTTTGAGGAAGCACAGCAGAAAGCCAAACAGCTCGGCGTCAAGGTAACGCTGGACGGCTATATTCCTCCTGACACCACGGCGGAGCAGCTCATAACGGCTGCCGTGCGGGAATGCGTCACCAACTGTATCCGTCACGCCAAGGGAGACAGAGTCAATGTCAAGATCACCGAGAAGGTCGGTTTACTGCGAGTACAGATTACAAACAACGGCGAAGTGCCGAAGGATAAAATAACGGAAGGTAGCGGTCTTTCCTCCCTGCGCAGGAGTGTAGAGGCTTCCGGCGGCGATATGATAATTTCTCACCGCCCTGCGTTTGCCCTTACTCTGTATCTTCCGAGGAAGGAGGAAGACAATTTATGATCAATATCCTGATAGTTGAGGATGACAAATACATACAGGAGCACTTTGTCAAGCTGTTTACAGCCGATGAGCGCTTTCATCTGGTCGGCGCTGTCCGGGACGCCTTTGAAGCGGAGCGGCTTTGCAATAAAGGGATTGACCTGGTGCTGATGGATGTGCAGACCCTCCACCGCCATTCGGGGCTTGCCGCCGGAAAGCGGATTAAGGAGAGCTGCCCCAATACCAAGGTGGTGATTATGACTTCACTGGTTGACCCGGAGGTGCTTTCCAAAGCAAAGACGGGCTGTGCCGACGGGTTGTGCTATAAGGATCACGGGGACGACGAAGTGATGGCGGTCATTGAGCGTGTTCTCAGCGGAGAGCGCAGCTTCCCCGACGAAACACCGCCCGTGGATCTGGAAGATATCTTATCAAGTGAAATTAAGCCGATACAGCTTGAAATTCTGCGCCTGTATATCCGGGGCATGAGCTTTGCGGAGATTGGGCAGAAGCTGGGTATTACCGGCGACGCTGCACGGTGGCATATCCGCGATATGGTCAGCCGGTGCGGATTTGACAGCAAGGAGGAGCTGATGGCGGCAGCAATAGAAAGCAAGCTGATTGTCACAGCTCTGAAAGACGAATAAAAAAGATACCTGTATTCCCCGGTTCATCTGATTTGCGATGAGCCGGGTATTTTTTTGCCCCTTTTTCAAAAACCTCCGTTTTCGGAGTGAAAAATGCGAAAAAAATCTTTATAATGTACTTGACAAAATGATTTTTTGTGTATCAGCCGAAAAGCACTTCGGTTTTCAGCAGGTCAGAGCATAGCTGCTTTATGCAAATCATACCGGGTAAACGGTACAAACACGCTTTAGGCAGTCTATATATGATCGCCTTGCCTTGTGTTCATAGGCAGGTAAACTAACAAGGAAGGAGCGAATGTGAATATGCGCAAAATCTTATTGGATATGCAGAGCGGGCTTTTCGCAAAGGCGATACAGAGAACGCTATCACAGGAACTGGACGATTATCAGGTCATAATCTCTGAGCATCCGGACAAGACCGTGCAGCGCTGCAAAACCTTCAAGCCCTATGCCTTGCTAATGGAAGCGACCGGTTACACCCCCTGGATGCTGGAAGAGCGGCTCGCCATCCGGGACAAGGTCAAGAAAATTGACCCCGACTGTAAAATCGTCATTTTAGTTGACGATCAGGCAGACAACGAGCTGGCGGAAAAGGTCAAGTCGGCAAAACGGGACGGTTTGATCGACGCCTTCCTTTTTGGAACCGTGACCGAACAGTACATGGCTGCGGTCATGGACAGTCTGTAAGGAAAGGCGGTGGTTCTGATTGATATGATTTGAGTTCCGCTTTCAGTCAGGTTTGAAAGCATTCATGATCCGCCCGGAGGCCATACGCCGGGAGACGGAATAGAAAAAGATATGGAAAATCGATTATCAAAAGGAGGAAACCTTTATGAAACAGAAAACACATAGGCTGCTCAGTTTGCTGCTCTGTCTGGTCATGGTTCTGGGAATGCTCCCTGCCATGAGCCTGACGGCGTTTGCGGCAGAGCCGGGCATCAGCATTACAGGCTCCACCGCCGACAGCAGCGGCACAGGCTGGAGCTATGTAGAAAGCACCAAGACCTTGACCCTGAGTGGCTACAACGGTGGCTATATCCAAGGCTCCGGGCTTAGTACGCTCAACCTGGTGCTTGAGGGAACCAACACCATCACAGTTGATGATGCAAATGCCAAAGGTATTGCCCTTGGCAACAATCAGAACCTCAATATCAGCGGCAGCGGCAGCGGCAGTCTTACCATCAACGCTACGGGCGGATCAAATTTGATTTATGGTATTGAGTGCAATAAATTTACTATGACAAGCGGCACGGTAACCATCAACGCTAATAGCAGTAAAATGGTTTACGGCGTCAACGCCAATAGCAGCTTATCCGTTACCGGCGGAAAGCTCACTGCGAACATCACCGGCACTTCCGATGGCCGCGGCCTCTACTGTAAGACCGGCAAACTCACTGTTGGGAGCGGCGCCGAGGTGGCGGTCAAGGTAACCAACAACGGAAGCAGCATCATGTACGGCATTTATAACAATGCGTACGATGGAGGCGTTACCGATAACGGCGACATTGCGCTGGCAGGCACTGTGACAGTCACCCGTGACAGCGGCAGCACCGGCACTGTGTACGGCATCGCCAATGGTGGCACCAGCAACAACACCGACGGCGTCATTTCAATCACCGGCGGCTCCGTCACCGTGACGAATGCGCACTATGGCATCGTTGCCTTTACCAAGGGACATGACACAGCCTTTGCGGATGTGGACATCAGCGGCGGTACGGTGAATGTCACCTCCACCACAAGCGACAGCCTCGGCATCGTCTCCTGGAACAACGGCGTCACCATCTCCGGCGGAACGGTGACAGCGGGCACCGCAAACAAGGCACTCTGGCTGGCAGACAGTGACAGCGCCAACAAGACCGGCCTTGTGAAGATTACCGGCGATGCCAAGGTGTCCCTGACCTCCACCGACTATAAGGCACTGATTGTGCAGGAGGATGAAAACACTTCCTCCTCCCGCGTCCATCAGATCAACCTGACCTCCGGCGGCAGCGTTACCGTCAAGAGTACCAGCAGCTACGAAAATTACTACGCTTTCCCCGTGCAGGGCTATTTCAACTTGGGCAGCAGCACAAAGATCACGGAGGGCAGCTTCCGTGCTGTTGATGGCACCAATGCAGGTGGCGGCAAGCTGTTCGTGGCTGATAACACTACCAATCAGGTCGTAGTGGCGTACGGCACGCTATATACAGGCGCCGGTGCCGTATCTGTCAACGGCCATAGTTTTGCCTCGGATAAGCTGTATTACAAAAACGGCGGTGCAGGCACAACCGATGACAGCACCGATTACAACGCCCACTATGACCCGGCTACCGGCGTTCTTGAACTGAAAGACTATAACAGCGGTCCTATCATCATCGGCGGCTCCAACGCCTATGATGTGACCATCAAGCTGACGGGAACCAACACCGTCACCACCAGTGCACCTAAAGAAGGCGTCGGCAACGTCTGTGTCGGTATCAATATTACAAATGCAGACAATGTGACGTTCATCGGCGACGGTACCCTGACTGTGAACACCGACGCGGGAAACGGTTTAACGCAGGTCTTTGGCATTTGGCTGGACAGATCCGCCCCCGTCGCTGAGAACCTGACCTTCCAGAGCGGCAAGGTGACTGTGAATGTTACCGCAACGGACACAGCTGCCCAAGTGTTCGGTGTTTCTACCGTAAATAGCACTGTGGGCGGCCCCATTACCGTGGCGGAGGGCGCGGAGCTGAACGTCACACTGAAATCTGCCAGTACCGGTCTCGCCAACGGTCTTCTTTCCAAAGGCGACATCACGCTGAACGGCAAGACGGCCATCACCCTGACTTACACCGGATCGGGTTCGCCAAACGCTTCCAACTGGACGTCTGTGTCCGGTTTCTTGGTTGGCAACAAGCTGAATGTAGGTGCCAAGGCTGCCATTACCGTGGATATGCCTGGCACTTACGGTTTGACGAATGGGATGGGTTCCGCCTACTACGCAGCCAAGAGCGACAGTAAGATCGAAGACGAAGATTGGACAAATACCACGGCAAGCGAACGGTATTTTGAAAATGACAGCTTCCTTGTCACCCAGTCTGTCCAAAACGGTCTCGGATATGCAGATTACAAGTATGAGGTCATCACTCCGCTGACCTTTGAGGATAAGGCGGATTATGATATTCCCGAAGGGACGAAAGATGACAGCTACACGGCAACCACTGCACTTACCGCAACCGGCGGCAGCGGTGAGTACAGATACGAGTTTGAGGGCACAAAGCCCAGCGATCTGTCCATCAACGCTGAAAACAAGCTGGTCTACACCCGGGCTTCCGTGTGTGACGCCACTACAGCTATAGTCAAGGTGACGGATAAGGGCGGCATCAGCAAGAGTATTGAAGTCAGCATCGGCGCGGTGACGGAAGCCTCGCCCGGGACGGGCACAGTACCTCATATTGATGATAAGACGGTTACCGTGGGGACTGCTGTGACTGTTCCGTGGCCGGACGGAGCAACAAGTTTCCAGCGGTTTGAGGGTTCGACTCAAGTCGGCGAAGGCGAGAGGTCAGGATACTCCGACGGAATGTATATTCCTGCACAGAGTACAGCTGTTACTAAGACCTATAAGTTCAAGGTTTCGTTCCCCGGCGGATGGGTTGACAGCAACGAGTTTACGGTTACCTGGACAGCTACCCCCATCCCCGCTGCCACGGTTGATGCCGTGACCGTCAGCGGCACGACAGGCACAGCCATCGCTGCCACTGAGGTGAACATCACCTTGACTAATGATACCTTTGCCAGCTCTTTATCCGGCGACTGGATCACCAACCTGCCCGCAGGTCTCAGCCAGAGCGTGACCCGCACGGATGATACCCACGCCAAGATCACCGTCACCGGCACGCCTACGGCGGTCAGCACGGCGGCTATGACCATCGTGATCCCCAACGCCCAGCTTGTCACCAGCGACACCTACCTGACCGTGACGGCTAATGCCGACGCAAAGTTCAATATCATGGCACCTGCAACCTATACCGTGACCGTTCAGAACGACGGCAACGGCAGCGGCACCGC
>UMGV01006321.1_pt1 | contig 12373 bp, 7 predicted proteins | sample 1965361 | NCBI WGS metagenome assembly UMGV01 (sample SAMEA4836081, study PRJEB28245) | human gut metagenome | biome: gut microbiome; material: fecal sample | place: Denmark | collected 2008
ATAATATTCAAGCAAGCTTGATATTCTGCATTCGATTTGCATTTGCTTTGCAAAAAAGTAGTTCAGTGTATGAGCCTTGTCTGTGATAAAATACCTTATCTTCTACAGTTTGAGGCCTAATTCTAAAGATGATATTACGATGCAAACAGAAAAAGAAGAATCGTACAAATCGATATTTAGGAAGTATTACCCCCCCATGTATTATTACGCTAAACGTATTGTGGGCGAGGATGCTGCAGACGATGTTGTTCAAGAGGGTTTTCTTGAATTGTGGAATCGTATGGATGCTTTAGATACTCATGGCCCACAAATCGAGTCTTATCTTTATAAGACAATTTATTCGAGGGCGTTGAATTACTTGAAACGTTACAAAAAAATCAGTACGGCTACTATTGAGGATGTCAATGAAATGCGTATGACGTGTTTCTTCTCTTCCGTTGGTGATGGTGAACGTGACATGGAGGTGGCTGAACTGAACTTAAAAATCAATCAGGCTATTGGTGATCTACCAGATAAGTGTAGAGAGATATTCGTTTTGAGTTATCTTAAAGACATGAAGAATAGTGAGATCGCCCTGATGATGAACGTCTCCGTGCGCACGGTAGAGGCTCATATTTATAAAGCATTGAAGACTCTTCGTTCTCGTTTGGGGACTGTTTTTTTTATTTTTCTTGTTTTTTTTTTAGATAATTGAGTAAGTGTTTTCTCTACAATAATTGTTATGGTATTTATAGAAACATAATAAATAGGTATATAGAATCATCAATTTTAAGAAAGAGATTATGCACAATATAGATATAAACTACGAAGAGTTGAAGGCTAAGTTCTTGGCTGGAGAGTGCACCGAGGAGGAACTCCAGCAGGTAAGAGATTGGTTGAAAAACTCTCCTGAAGATAGACAAGAACTCTTCCGATTGGAAAAGATGAGCGATGCGCTCAAGGCACAGTTCATGCCCAAATCGCAGATAAGACAAGCGGAAGAAAGACTGATGGCTCACATCCAGAAGCAGGAGGCTGAGCAGGAGGCAGAACAGGAGGCAGAGCATCATGCTCATGTAGTGAGACTATGGCGTCGCGCAGCTGCTGTTGCAGTGGTGTGCGTGTTGGGCGGTTTTGCTTGGTTCTATTCGCAGCACAACAGCTTGCGTCATGTACAGATGCAGCTGGTGACGACAGGTGCCGACAACGATACCACGCTCGTCTTGCCCGACGGAACCAAGGTTTGGCTCAACAAGCTGTCTGCCCTCAAATATCCTAAAGAGTTTGATTCCGACAATCGTGTAGTAGAAATCGAAGGTGAAGGTTATTTCGAAGTAACCAAGAATCCTCATCAGCCCTTCATCGTCGAGAGCGAAGTGATGAGCGTAAAGGTGCTTGGTACGGTGTTCAACTTTCGTATAGACAAGCAACAGCAGCGAGCCACGGTGAGCCTTCTTGAAGGCAAGGTGAAGGTGGTAGGCAACCACGATGAGGGAACCATCGAGCTGAAGCCTGGTCAGAAAGCCTGTGTCGATGCTCGTTTGGGTAACTTGACTGTTTCGGAGAACGATGTTTACCAAGATGCGATGTGGCATGAGCGTAAAACCGCTTTCAGCAATGCCAATGTCAGCGACATCGCCAAGTTGTTGGAGAAGATTTACCACATACAGGTTGTTGTAGACCCAGCCATTGATCAGGCCAACACCTATTCGGGTGTTATCAAGGAGAAGGAAACCATCGACTCAGTATTGGATTTGCTCCAAAACACACTGCCGATACACTATAAGGTGAAAGGTAATAGGGTTTACCTCATCAAGTAGACTACACCTTATTATATATATATACAGAACTTTCGTATGTAGGGAAGTTAAGGAGTTAAGAAGTTAAGGAGTTAAGACGTATTTCTTGCAGCTTTAAAACTACTCCAAAAAGACTATTGCATATCAAGGAGTTAAGGAGTTAAGGAGTTAAGGAGTTAAAGGAGTTAAGACGTATGTCTTGCAGCTTTAAAACTACGCGTAAAGACTATTGCATATCAAGGAGTTAAGAAGTTAAAGGAGTTAAAGGAGTTAAGACGTATGTCTTGCAGCTTAAAAACTACGCGAAAAGACTATTGTCTTAACTCCTCAGCGACCGCAGGGAGCGATAACTCCTTAACTCCTTTAACTCCTGAAGAAAAAACTCCTTTAACTTCTGAACGTGCGAAACTTGAATATAAAAAGAACACTTATTCAAAAAAAGTTATTTTTTGAGTAAGTGTTTTTTTGTTTTTCGATGTTATATAAGTGAAATTTATTAACAACAATACAGGTAGTTAACGACCTAACGACTAAAAACAAAGATTATGACACATTGGTATCATTTACAAAAAACAAAAACCGCAGCAGTAGCCTTTGCGCTGATGTTGCTTGCTGGTTCTTGGACAGCTGCCAAGGCTCAGGTTACGTTGAATGTTCCTCAGACCACATTGGGAACAGTCATCAAGCAAATCCAGAAACAGTCTAAGTATCAGTTCACCTATGACGACAACTTGGCTAAGATGCAGGTTAATGCTGTTCAGGTCAAGAATGGTAAGGTGGAAGACGTGTTAGACAAGCTTTTGCACAACAAGAATGTCACTTATGTTATCAAGGATGGCATTATCTATCTGAAGAAGACGGAAACACCAACCTCCCCTAAGAAACACCAGCCTCGCCAGAAGCGTACATACAAAGGTACACTTCTCGACGAGAACAAAGAACCACTTATCGGTGCGGCAATCTTGGTGAAAGGCACCACTCAGCGTGCGGTGACCGATATGGATGGTAACTTTACCATCGAGACCGATGAACCTTCTCCAGTGTTGCAGTTCACCTACTTAGGTTACAAGACCATGGACATCGCTGCCAAGGAAGGCCATGCTGTGAATGCTCAGATGCTTCCCGACTCTCATTCGCTCAACGAGGTGGTTGTTACAGCTCTCGGTATCAAGCGCGAGAAGAAGATGTTGGGTTACTCTGTACAGGACGTTAAGTCTGACGCTCTTAATACCACTGGCGACCCTTCTGTTACAGGCGCTCTGGATGGTAAGGTCGCTGGTTTGCAGATGAATACCGCAAGCACAGGTCTTGGCGGTTCTACCAAGATCACCATTCGTGGTAACTCTTCACTCACCGACAACAACCAGCCTCTCTGGGTGGTAGACGGTGTGCCTTTCACTGACAACCAGAGCTCTGATGCTTCTGCTTATGGTGGTTACGACCGTGGTGGAACGTCACTCGACCTCAACCCTGAGGACATCGAGTCTATCTCTGTGCTCAAGGGTGCCAACGCCGCCGCCCTCTATGGTTCACGTGCAGGTAATGGTGTTATCTATGTTACTACCAAGAAGGGTAGCCACAAGCAGGGATTCGGCATCACTTACAATGCCAACTTCACTTGGAGCACAGTAGCCGAGACCATTCCTATGCAGAAGCTGTATGGTCAGGGCTCAAGGGGCGCTACCGTTTATAAGGAAGGTGAGGATGGCAGCAAGACTTTGTCAAGCGAGTTGGCTTTCGGTGCTCCTCTTGATGGTAGATTGGAGCCTTCTTTCTTGGGTGAGAACATCGCTTACAGATATTATGGTGATAAGTTGAAGGATTATTTCAACACAGGTTTCTCACAGTTCCACACTGTAGCCCTCGGAAACTCTAACGAGAAGGGACACTTCCGCCTCTCTTTGGGTTACAACGACAATAAGGGTCTTTTCAAAGACGAGACACTCGATAAGTTGATTGTCGACCTCAATGCTGGTAGAACCATCAACAAGTATCTTTCTACCGATAGCAAGATTTCTCTTTCTCGCATGAAGGCGGAGAACCGTCCTATGTCAGGTTTGAATGGTGAGGTGGCTCAGTTGCTTTTGATTCCTGGCAACGTTCGCTTGCAGGATCTTCAGACCTATACCACCGACGACCAATTGCACCGCAACTGGTTTGGTCCTGATATGCAGTATGCCAACCCATACTATGTGCGTCATCGTTTCCAGAACAGTGATGAGCGTTGGCGTGCCTTCGGTTACTATGGTGCCAATGTGAACATCACCGATTGGTTGAAGTTCAACGCTAAGTATGCTTTCGATTACTATCGCACTCGCATTCAGGCCACTGACCTGAGTTTAGGTAACTCTGCTGTCAGCACACCTGGTAAGCACTGGAGCGAGATTGTTACCGATGACAATATGAGCCGTTCGGAGGAAAACAACTTCGAGCACAACATCTCTTTCCTCTTCTTGGGTGACAACCAGATTACTAAGGACTTGCGCTTGGGTTACAACCTCGGTGCCAACATCATGTATCAGAAATATGAGGTGCTGGGTGCATCTACCAAGAACATGCTCGAGAAGGACAACTGGATTTTCAATACAGGTTATCAGTTGACAAGTGCCAGCGAGAATGGACACGAGCGCTCTATGTACTCTGTTTTCGGTTCTCTGCAGTTGGCTTTCCGTGAGTATCTTTCTTTAGACCTCACAGCACGTAACGACTGGTCTTCTACTTTGCCAAAGGACAATCGCTCGTTCTTCTACCCAAGTGCCAGCTTGAGCTACATCTTCAGCGACTTCATGCGCTCTATCGAGCATCCGCTGCCTGCATGGGTGACATTTGCCAAGACTCGTCTGTCTTTCGCACAGGTGGGTAAGGATCCTAACCCATACAACCTCTATAACACACGTCGCTATACTTTCGAGAATGGTATCCGTGTACCTATTCCTCAGACTGTTAAGATGAACAACAACCTGAAGCCAGAGATCAAGTCTTCATTCGAGTGGGGTCTTGAAATGAAGTTCCTTGAGAACCGTTTGGGCTTTGACTTCACCTATTATTATACGAAGACCAAGAACCAGGCTATGCTCGTTGATGCTTCTGCACCATGGTCACAGCAGTGGGTGAATGCAGGTAAGATTACCAACAAGGGTGTCGAGCTGATGCTTTACGGTACACCTGTCAAGACCAAGGATTTCAACTTCGACTTGACCATGAACTTCTCTAAGAACATCTCTCGTGTAGACGAGTTGGCTAATGGTGTAGATCATATCTACTTCAATGGCGATAGCAACATGCCTGTCAAGGTAGGTGCACGTGCAGGTGGCAAGTTGGGCGACATCTATGCCAACAACCTTCTCAAGCGCGATGCCAACGGCCAGATGATTATCGGTGAGGACGGTCTTCCTATGCCCGTTACCAGTGCCGATGCCGGTGGTAACTTGGAGCAGTATATCCTCGATCATCCTATCGGCAACATCGAGCCTAAGCTTCTCATGTCAGTTACTCCAAGCCTTAACTATAAGGGTGTTAGCCTGACAGCTATGTTTGATATGCGATTTGGTGGCGAAGTAGTCAGCGTGTCAGAAGGTATGGCTACATCCGTAGGTACTTCAGAGCGCACTGCTTATCGTGGTGAGTACAAAGAACTCAATGGTGTTAAAGACTACTATATGGTAGCACCTGGTGTGACAGCTGATGGTCAGCCTAATACCAAGGAGGTTAGTGCACAGGCTTACTACTCTCACATCGGTTTGTATAAGGCACAGAAGGGTTTTGCTGAGATGTTCGTACACAGCGCATCTTACATCAAGTTGAAGGAACTCGCTTTGGGTTACAGCTTGCCAAAGAGCTTGTTGAGAAAGACTCCTCTCACCAATGTGAAGTTGTCATTCGTAGCTCGCAACTTGTGCTTCTTGCTCAAGCATACACCAGGCAACCCTGACGGAGGTTACGACACCTCTATGTTCTCTCAGGCCCTCGACTTCGCTGCCGTGCCTTATACTCGTACATTCGGCTTCTCAGTCAATGTAGCTTTCTAAATCCTATTACATTTACATCAAACAGATTGACACAATGAAAAAGACAATTATATTCAAGGCTATGTTTATGTCAATGGCATTAGCAAGTTTGGCTTCTTGCTACGACATGGACGATATGAGCAAGAATCCATACGAATTGCCTGATAACACCACTGGCGGCGGTGAAGAGCAGCCTGGTGAGGATGACAAGACCAAGTATGCCGACATCAACATCGACTACAAGGTGAGCAAGGCTGATACCTTGGCGCTGAAGAGCGAGTTGAGCTCTGCCAACACCGTTTTCCGCAACTTCCTCTATGAAGGATTCTACAACGACTATCAGATCACTACCAACCTGAGTCATGATATCTATGCGGGCTTCGTGGCTAACAACCAGCCTAAGCATGCAGGTCAATCTCCTGACTATTATTATCAGGATGGATGGAGCGGTAGACGTTGGGCTCATTTCTACAACGACCGCAGCAGCGAGTATCGTACCTTGTTGCGTGCCTATAAGTTCAACGAAAACACCAAGAAGTACAAGAACTTGTTCTATGCCACACGTATCTACTATGCTTTCTTGGCGCTTGCCAACACTGATACTTATGGCGATATGCCTTTCAAGGAGTATGTGCAGGCCAAGATTCCTGAGACCAACAATGTGGCTTACAACACTCAGGCTGAGGTTTACGATGCGATGTTCCGTATGTTGGAGCAGGCTGTAGACAGCATCAAGCCAAGCGATGCTACTCAGATAGGTTATCCCACCGACGATATCTGCTATCATGGCGACTGGAACAAGTGGCTCCGCTTTGCCAATTCTCTGCGCCTTCGCATGGCTTTGCGTATCTCCAACGTAGACCCTGCTCGTGCTAAGCAGGAAGCACAAAATGCGCTTAACAACAAGTATGGTCTGATGCAGAGCAACGACGACAATATGCAGATCGTTCCTAAGTATGCTCCTGTAGAGCAGGGCGGTACTAACGATGGTGGTAACGAGCATCCTTTAGTGATGTGTAGTGTTTGCTACAATGGTGAGAGTGTGATGTCTAAAGACTTGGAGAACTTCTATCGCAACGCCAGTGAGGGTGGTACAGAATATAAGATCAAGACCGGTCGCAATAGCTTTATCACCAAGAAGATCGACCCACGTTGCTTGGTAAGCTGGTATCGAAGTAAGATGACAGCGAGCACACTGGAGGCTGGCGAGGATAGCCAGAGAGAAGACTTCGTAGGTTGTGAGCGTGGTGCTCAGGCTCCTGTTATTGATATGGGTACTTTGAACTTCTCACTCACTCGTACAGCACCAAAGAGCATGGGCAAGCCTTTGGATGGTAACTACTTCTTCAGTCGTGAGCGTGCTTACCTCTTGTTAGGCTATGCTGAGTCTGAGTTCTTGAAGGCTGAGGCTGCCTTACGTGGCTGGGCTGGTATGGAGCTTACTGGTACTGCCGAGGAGTACTACAAGTCCGGTATCAAGGCTTCTATGGATTACTATGGTATTGCCAACGACAAGGCACAGGCTTATATCGATGGCTTGAAGACCCTTACTACCGATAAGGTATTCGAGGGTGGCGACAAGGAGAAGCAACTCGAAGCTATCATCACTCAGAAGTGGATGGCTATCTTCCCTAATGGTAATGAGGGATGGGCTGAGTTCCGTCGCACCGACTACCCAGCTTTGGCTAACCAGTTGACCAACAATAGTGGTGGTGACGTTCCTATGGGTAAGAATATCAAGCGTATTCTCTATCCTCTAAGCGAGAATAGCAACAATTACTTCACTTCTCATCCTGAGCTTCTGCAGGTCAACACACAGGGCAATCGCCTCTGGTGGGACGTAGCTGATACCAATGATGACAGTGGTAATCGTGTGCAGCCTAACAATTTCAGATAATAAAGAGTAACTTATTGTCTATGAGAAGAAAATCAGTTGTGTTTATATTCGTATTTTTCACCTTGATGGCGCAAGCTGTCAAGGTGAATGTACAGAATGCGGTGGACTTCGTGCAGCCCTTGATGGGCTCCGACTCCGACCACGGGCTTTCCACAGGCAATACTTATCCTGCCATCGCCATGCCTTGGGGCATGAACTTCTGGGTTCCCCAGACAGGAAAGATGGGCGATGGATGGCAGTATACTTATGCGGCCAAGAAGATAAGAGGACTGAAGCAGACGCATCAGCCCAGTCCTTGGATCAATGACTACGGTCAGTTCTCGTTGATGCCTGTTGTAGGAAAACCTGTTTTCGACGAGGAGCAGAGAGCCAGTTGGTTCTCACATAAGGCAGAGAAGGCGACACCTTATTATTATAGTGTCTATCTCGCCGACTACGATGTGACTGCCGAACTTTGTCCTACGGAGCGTGCTGCGCTGATGGCTTTCACCTTCCCTAAGACCGATAGTGCTCATGTCGTTATCGATGCTTTCGATAAGGGTAGCTATATCAAGATACTGCCTGACCAGCGCAAGGTGGTGGGCTTTTCCACTCGTAATAGCGGTGGTGTGCCAGCAAACTTCAGAAATTACTTTGTCATCGAGTTCGACCATGACTTTGACGCTGTGCTTAGTGTAAAGGATGGCGAATATCAGGAAGGTCATGAGCAGGAGGGCAACCATGTGGGTGCCATCATCTCCTTCAAGATAGGTAAGAGAGGCGAAAAGGTACAGGCTCGTGTGGCTTCTTCTTTCATCAGTGAGAATCAGGCTTGGCAGAACATACAAGAGTTGGGACAAGCCGATATGGAGCAGCTCTGCCAGCAGGGTAGAAACCGCTGGAACGAGGTGTTGGGCAAGATCGAAGTAGAGGATGAGAATATCGACCATCTGCGTACTTTCTATAGCTGTTTGTATCGTTCGGTACTCTTTCCACGCGCTTTCTATGAGAAGAATAGTGCTGGCGAGATCGTACATTACAGTCCTTACAATGGTACTGTCCAGAAGGGCTATATGTTTACCGATACTGGTTTCTGGGACACCTTTCGCTGCCTCTTCCCCTTGCTCAACCTGATGTATCCTTCTGTCAATGAGAAGATACAGGATGGTTTGGCTAATACTTATAAGGAGAGTGGCTTCTTGCCAGAGTGGGCAAGTCCTGGTCATCGCGGCTGCATGGTGGGCAACAACTCAGCCTCTGTGGTGGCCGATGCTTATCTCTCTGGCTTGCGTGGCTATGATGTCGAGACCCTTTGGCAGGCAGTGGTACATGGTGCCAACGCCGTTCATCCTGAAGTCAACTCTACAGGTCGTCATGGTTATGAGTATTACAACAAGTTGGGCTATGTGCCTTACGATGTGAAGATCAATGAGAGCGTGGCTCGCACCTTGGAGTATGCTTACGACGACTGGTGTATCTATCAGTTTGGTAAAGCCTTGGGCAAGTCGCAGAAGGAGTTGAAGCCTTTTGCCAAGCGAGCTAAAAACTATGAGAAAGTGTTCGACAAGGAGAGCGGTTTGATGCGCGGCAGATTGCTGAATGGAAAGTTCCAAGCTCCCTTCAATCCATTGAAGTGGGGTGATGCTTTCACCGAGGGCAATGCTTGGCACTACACCTGGTCGGTATTCCACGACCCTCAGGGCTTGATGCGCCTCATGGGTGGTAAAGACCGATTCAACCAGATGCTCGACTCCGTATTCCAGCTTCCTCCTGTCTTCGACGATAGCTATTATGGTTTCACCATCCATGAGATCAGAGAGATGCAGGTGATGAACATGGGCAACTATGCACACGGCAACCAGCCCATCCAGCATGGCATCTATCTCTATGGTTATAGCGGACAGCCCTGGAAGAGTCAGTACTGGGTGCGCCAGGTGATGGATCGTCTCTATACACCTACTCCCGATGGCTATTGTGGTGATGAGGACAACGGACAGACCTCTGCCTGGTATGTCTTCTCTGCCATGGGCTTCTATCCTGTTTGCCCTGGTACAGGACAATACGTCTTGGGCACTCCTTATTTCCAGAAGATGAAACTACATCTGGAGAATGGCAAGCAGATTAACATCCTCGCTGACGGTAACGGATGCTATATCGACGAGATGCAGCTCAACGGTCAGATGTACGAGCGCAACTACCTCGACATGAAGGTGCTGAAGCAAGGTGCTAACATCTCCTTCCGACTATCTGAAAAGCCTAATATGCTGCGCGGTACGATGGAGGCTGATGCACCTTATTCTTTCTCTAACTTCTCTAAGTAGTTTTTCAATAAAACATTTCTTATATTCTGAAAATGAGAAAAAGTTTATTTCCTATATTAGTATTGTTGGCTTGTGTGATGGTTGGAGGCCATCCACAAGCCGCTTTTGGTCAGACAGCTGACAACCTCACCCAGTTTGTAAACCCACGTATTGGTACAGGCGGTCATGGACACGTCTTCTTGGGTGCCAATGTGCCTTTCGGCTATGTGCAGTTGGGACCTACAGAGCATACGCGCGGTTGGGACTGGTGCTCGGGCTATCATGAGTCCGACTCGGTGTTGATAGGCTTCGGACATCAGCACCTCAGTGGTACGGGTATTGGCGAGTTGGGCGATGTAGCCTTCCTGCCTGTTACCGATGCCAAGCAGAAAGAGGTGGTGTTTCATCATGCCAACGAGAATGTGCGTCCTGGCTATTATGCCGTGAAGTTGCAGCAACCCAATGTGTGGGTGGAACTTACAGCCACCAAGCGTGCTGGATTCCATCGTTACACCTTTGGAGCCGATGTAAAGAAAGCACAGTTGGTGCTCGACCTCTTCCAAGGCATCGGATGGGATAAGCCCACAGATTATGCCTTGGACGAGATGAAAACCACAAGTGTGGCTGGTCATCGCTTCTCTACAGGTTGGGCAAAAGACCAGAAGAATTTCTTTGTAGCAGAATTCTCGCAGCCTGTTACCATTGAGCCTTTAGACAGCGGCAGATGGTTGGTGCAGGTTTCTGATGCAGCTCAGCCCCTTCTCATCAAGGTGGGACTCTCGGCAGTGAGCATCGACAATGCCAAGGAGAACCTGAAGGCAGAGATTCCGGCATGGAACTTTCAGCAGGTGGTGGCGCAAGCCGATGCTGCCTGGAACGAGGCCTTGGCTAAGGTGAGGGTAGAGACAACCGATGCTACCGTGCGTCGCATCTTCTATACTGCAATGTTCCATTCCATGACCGCTCCTTCGGTCTTCTCGGATGTCAACGGAGAGTATCGTGGTGCTGATGGTAAGGTGCATCAAGGCGACTTCACCAACTACACGACGCTCTCGCTCTGGGACACCTATCGTGCTGCGCATCCTCTGATGACCCTGATACATCGAGAGATGTTGCCAGATATGGCAAGTACCTTTATCAACATCTATCGTCAACAGGGCAAACTACCTGTATGGCATCTGATGGGCAATGAGACCGACTGTATGGTGGGAAATCCGGGTATTCCGGTGCTTGCCGACCTGGTGCTCAAAGGATATGTCAAGGATAAGGAGGGAGCCTACGAAGCCATGAAGCAGTCGGCTCTACGCGACGACCGTGGTCTCGGCTTGCTCAAGAAGTATGGCTATCTGCCTTACGACAAGGATCCAGAGATGGAAACAGTGGCTAAGGGACTTGAGTATGCTTTGGCAGACGACTGTGTGGCTAAGGTGGCTCGCTTGTTGGGCAAGAAGGCTGATGCTAAGTATTTTGCTCAGCGTGCTCAAACCTATCGCAAGTACTTCGATAAGCAGACAGGATTTATGCGTGGCATCGGTACTGACGGTAAGTTCCGTGTACCTTTCAATCCTTTCTCGGCTGTTCATCGTCTGGACGACTACACGGAGGGCAATGCCTGGCAGTACACCTGGCTCGTTCCGCATGATGTGCATGGACTGGTGAAGCTCTTTGGCAACGAGCAGCAGTTTGTTACTAAGCTCGACTCTCTCTTCATCGTCACGGGCAATATGGGCGACAATGCTTCTCCTGATATCTCAGGTCTGATAGGACAGTATGCTCATGGCAACGAGCCAAGCCATCAGGTGCTCTATATGTATAACTATGTGGGGCAACCCTGGAAAGCAGCACGCCTCATCCGCCAGACCATGCACGAGATGTACAAAGACGATTACGACGGACTGAGTGGTAATGAGGACGTAGGACAGATGTCGGCATGGTACATCCTCTCGGCTATGGGACTCTATCAGGTAGAGCCTGCTGGCGGTAAGTATATCATCGGAAGCCCTGTATTGGATAAGGCTACCCTCAACGTAGGTGGTAAGGACTTCTCTATCGCCTGCAAGGACAACAGCAAGGAGAATATCTATATACAGTCGGTGAAGTTGAATGGCAAGCCTTACACCAAGTCGTATATCATGTATCAAGACATCATGAAAGGTGGAATCTTAGAGCTCCAGATGGGTAGCAAGCCCTCTAAGTGGGGCACACGTGTGGCAGATCGCCCATAAAGCCTTTTTTTCGCAAGTTCTGAAGTTAAAGGAGTTAAGGAGTTATCGCTCCCTACTGTCGCTGAGGAGTTAAGACAATAGACTTTTTGGCGTAGTTCTTTTAAGCCGCAAGACACACGGCTTAACTCCTTTAACTTCCTGATATGCGAAAGTTCAGTTATGAGCCCACTTTAAAAAGTAAGGCCTG
>UMGV01015904.1_pt1 | contig 12369 bp, 5 predicted proteins | sample 1965361 | NCBI WGS metagenome assembly UMGV01 (sample SAMEA4836081, study PRJEB28245) | human gut metagenome | biome: gut microbiome; material: fecal sample | place: Denmark | collected 2008
CTTTTTTATGAACTCATTCTAAATCCGAAACTTGAGTTAGTATATTACCAAGATGGAAAAGTGTGGAGACCTTATCGTTACCCGCTCTACGTTTATAAACCCTATGAATTGTCCATCTTGTCAGAATGGGCAACTATAGCCCCCCACTAAGTCATACCCATGGGAACCTTTCGTTGCTGTAACCCTTGGCAAGATTTGAAAACTTTTTGGGCTTTCTAAATGTCAGAGAACAAGCGTGTGATAAACGCCTTTTCCAAAGATGGCATCCCTACGAAATATCACCTGTAAAGGTGCTTTTTGGCTTTTGGCGATGAAACACCTACAGCATAGGGACTGTGCAAAAGTACAAAAAAAACGTAAACTACAAAATTTTTCAACGAAAAAAAAGAGTAGTTGTCAAAAAATATAGTATATGAACCTCAGTTTGGAATAAGAAGTCTCACAACATTCATGACACTATTACCATTTAGATGTAAGTCTCTAAGCTCATCCACGCGTGGTTGATGTCATGTTCATTGTAAGGTGTAAAAGCACGAAACCGCCGTATGCCGAGCGGAGCGTACGGTGGTGTGGGAGGTGGTTAAATGCGAAAATAGGAGGTAAATGCCTCTTATAAATAACATTTACCTCCTACTCAATTTATTGCTTAATGCGCTTTTAGTTACCAAAAATCTCTTCGGTGCTTATGCGTTTGATGGGCGCAATCTGCTCCAGTGCCTTGATGTCGAGGTTCTTCTCGTCGCCGAGGATGATGTATCGGTATGGCTTGTGCGCCATGTTTTCTTGTTCAAACTTCACGATATCTTGCAGCGTGATGTTAGGCAATGCCTCGTAGATGGTGCGATTGATATCGTAGTCGATGCCGAGCTCTTTAGCCTGCGCATACTTAGCAAAGATGGCGGTCTTTGTGGTGCGCTCGGTAGCGATACGTTTCATCAGCGACTGCTTAGCCAGTGCGAAGGCACGCTCCGACTGTGGTACAGTGTCGACGATGGCGTTGAAGGTGCGTATGCAGTCCATCATCTTATCGTTCTGCGATATGATGTGTGTCATTGCAAACTCAGGATGACCCTTGCGCGACGGTGTTACGTAGGCAGCAAAAGCGTTGTACGCCAAGCCGCGGCTCTCGCGCAACTCTTGGAACACTACGGTGTTCATGCCACCGCCGAAGTATTCGTTAAACATAGCCACTACGGGTTCACGCTCGGGTGTCCACTGTGTGCCGTTGTTGTTATACTGGCGCATGTAGATGTTCTTTGCCTGATAGGGTGCAATCAATATCTCGTTCTCCTTTGTCAGCTGCTCCTCATACTCGCGACCAGCGGGCACGTCGGCCAACTTCTTAGCGGTGCGGTGGTTCTTGTCTACCATGGCAATTACCTGCTTCAGGTCAGTGGGACCATAGTAGGCCACCTCGTGCTTATAGTTTACGAGCGAACTAATCAGCTTCACCATGTCGGTGGGGTTAGCGTTGTCCAGTTCCTGGGCCGTCATCTTGTTGCGGTAGGGGTTGTATGGGCCATAGATGCCGTAGCTATACAATGCGCTGAAGTTGGCGTTTTGGTTCAACTTGTTCATCTCGCGTGCCTTCTTCTCCAGCGCTACAAACTGCTTCCATGCGTCGGCGTCGGCCTTCGCGTTAGCCAAAAACTGCTCCATCAGTTTCAGTGCCTCAACCTTGTTCTCGTCAAGGCCCGAAAGTGTGATGGTGGTTTTGTTACGGCTTGCCGACACGCTGTATGTGCAAGCCAACTTATAGAACTGCTGCTTCAGCTGATCGGCGGTCATCTTGTCGGTGCCCAGATAGTCGAGATAACCTGCAGCGGTGTTCAAACGCTTGTCGGCCTCGATGCCGAAGTTGAATGTAAACTGCAGTGCGAACAAACCGTTGGTGTTGTTCTTAATATACTGTACGGGCAGCCCCTTCTTGGTTTTTCCGAAGGTGATGTCGCGCTTGAAGTCGACAAATACAGGCTGAATGGGTTCGGCCTTAGCGTTTGCTATCTCTGCCACGTAGGCACTTTGTTTGTCGCGGTTTGAGGGGATAGGTGTGATTTGCGGCTTGTCAATCTTCTTCACGGTGCTGTCAACGCCCTGGCGTTTGTATACGGCCACGTAGTTGTTCAGCAGATGACGGTTAGCAAAGTCGATGATTTGCTGCTTGGTGATGTGGCTGATGCGGTCAAGACGTCCCACCACGTCGCTCCACTCTTGTCCGTTGATGAAGGCATCAACAAACTTGCTGGCGCGGCTGTCGTTGTCTTCCATCTCCTTATAAGCATCAAGCTTCATGTTGTTGATAACCGAGGGCAGCAGGTCGTCAGAGAATTCGCCACGCTTCAGCTTCTCAATTTCGCCCAGCATCAGGTCACGCACCTGTTCCAGTGTTTGGCCTTCTTTGGGCAGACCCTCAACAATGAGCGACGAGTATTCGGCCAGCGGATAGACGAAGGCGGCGCCGCCGAGGTATTGCATTTTCTGGTCAAGGTTCAGGTCGAAGAGGCCTGCCTTGCCGTTCGACAGCATCTCGGCTATCACGTTCAGCGTGTCTTGCTGCAACGATGCGGCACGGTCAAACTTCCAGCCCAGCATCACGTTCTCAGCCTCTTGGCCAATGACGGTGGTGTCGGTGGGAGCGGTGAGCGTGGGCACGGGAGCATATTCGGGGCGCGACAGGTTGGGGTTCGACTTCCATCCGCCAAAATACCTGTCGATGGTAGCTATTACCTTGTCAGGGTCGAAATCGCCCGACATGCAGATGGCCACGTTGTTGGGGCAATAATAGCGCTTGAAGTAGTTTTTGATGTTTGTGATTGAAGGGTTCTTCAAGTGCTCTTGTGTGCCTATTGTGGTTTGCATACCGTAGGGGTGGCCCGGATACATCTTGGCGTTGTAGGCAGCCCACTCTTTGCGGCTGTCTTTAGCCAGCGAGATGTTAAACTCTTCATACACCGCTTCAAGCTCGGTGTGGAAACCACGTATCACCATGTCCTGGAAACGGTCGCTTTGTATACGTGCCCAGTTCTCAACCTCGTTGGCAGGAATGTCTTCTACATAGCAAGTTACGTCGTTTGAGGTGTAAGCGTTGGTGCCTTCAGCGCCAATCGACGACATCAGTTTGTCATACTCGTTAGGTATGTTATATTGTGCTGCCAACTGCGACACGCTGTCAATTTGGTGGTAGAGCACCTTTCTCAGTGCCGGGTCTGTTACCTTGCGATATTCTTCATATCGGCGCTCAATATCATTTAGGTAGGGCAGCTCCTTCTCATAGTTGGATGTGCCGAAATGGGTTGTACCTTTGAACATAAGGTGTTCAAGATAGTGTGCCAGACCTGTTGTTTCGTGTGGGTCGTTACGGCTACCCGTGCGCACCGCGATGTAGGTTTGAATACGCGGTTTTTCTTTGTTCACCGACAGATACACGGTGAGCCCGTTTTTCAGTGTGTAGATGCGGCTTTGCATCATGTCTCCCTTCACCTCTTTGTAGGTGTAGGTTTGAGCCAAAGCGTTAAAGCTCAGTGCTATAGCCGCTACTGCTGAAATGAATAGTCTTTTTAAATTCATGTTTATTCAGTTAATTATATGGGTTTCGCAAGTCTTTGACTTGCAAAACAGTAGACGAGTAGACGAGTAGACGAGTGACGAGTAAACAAGGAGGTTTGCCTTTATCGTCTTGTTTTGAGTCTGCATAGGTAAGCGATGGTAATCTCCTCGACACTTGTCTACTTGTTTACTGATAGCATGTCAAAGACATGCGAAACTTATGTTATTTATATAATGTCATATTTTCAAAGTCGATTTCTTTATCCAGCTGCGACACAAAGTTTTGCAGCACACTATCTTCAACGTCGCCCAGCTGATATTCTTTTTCGGCATCCTTCTTAATCTCGGCTATCCATGCGCGTCGTGCCGTGATATAGTCGGTGTGTATGCGCTCGGCATCTTGCTGTGTGATTTCGCTCAAGCCATAGTAGTCGAGAATCATGCGGTAAGCCCATGCCCAGCGATATTCGTTATAATTATCGTTGATGGCGTTCAGGCGGTCTACAATGTCGTCCATGCTTTCAATGGTGCCATCGGCAATGTCGCTCACCAGCTGTTGCTCTTCGCTGTCGGGCAGTAATAGGCCCGATAGGTCGTTCCACTTGCCAGTTCCCACGGTCGAGACGGGAGGTACCAGCGCGTGTCGTTTCAGCACGGCCCCCATAAAGATGCGTAGCGCTATGTCGTAGTATTTAATGCCTTTCCGCAGCGATGATGTTTTGATAACATATTCGTGATAGTTGTAGGTCGACACGTTCTCGCCCGATGCTTCGCGCAGGCGCTCAAGTATTTCCTTTCCCTGAATGATTTCGCCCACCGAGAAGGGACTGAGCCAGTCGAAGTTGACGATGCTCTTTCGGCTTTGCTTCGACCGCATATCACGTTTTGGCCATTTGCGTATGTCGCGATACAAGCCCACGGTGGTGAGGTTGCGGCCCGGCACCAGATACATAATGTCGCCATAGGCTATGAGGTATGAGAAGGGTAGCGACCGTGTGTCGGGGTGATACATCAGTTTGCCGAAACATACCGAGAAGGTGCCAATGTGTGCGGGCATGAGCAGATAGGCACCGCTGGCCGTTTTTGAGCCACGCTCAAGGGTGCCGTAGTGTATGGGTCCCATCTTGTAGGCGTGGTTGCTGAAGTTGGTGGCCGATCCCGCATTATAGAACGAGAACATGCCGCCGATGATGAGCGAACTCTTATGATGGCTTGAAGAGAACGGTCCGCAGAAGGCGGCACATGCCTCACCGTTCGACATATAGCTGTTTGCAAAGAACACGCTTTGCGCTGCCGTAAAGCCGTTGCTCAGTTTGCAGGCTTCGCCCACGAAGCAGTCTTGCATCTTCACGCTGTTGATGATTGACGAGCCGTGCGCTATGATAGAGTTTTCGCAAATCACGCCCGTGCCTATAAACACGCTGGCCTCGGGCGAACTCATGATGGTGCAGTCGCTGATGCGTGCGGCACCGTTTATCTCGCAGTCGTTATACACCACGGTGTTGGTCACCTCCTTAGTGTTCACAATCTTCACGCCATTGCCTATTGTGCCCGTGTCGGGTGTGGTGCGCTGAATATATTCGGCCACCAGTCGGCGTATGGCCGTGCGGAAGGCGTTGTTGCCCGCATGTCGCACCATGAGCGCTGCTATCTGGCTGGTCAGTCCGTGATACGATACCACGTTGCCTTCGCCCACCTCGTTCAGCACAGATATAATATTTCCCTCGCCATAGGTAGCCCCCTCGGTTGTCTCCATAGTGCAGATGTTTGAGATATAGCAGTCAGAGCCTATGACATAGTTGTTGATGTAGTTGCCTACGTTTTCTACCAGGCTGTTGTTGCCAATGGTAACGTTACGCAGTGTGGCGTTATACACGCCTGTGCGTCGCATAAACGTTTTGCTTACCTCGATGCTCTTGTCGAAAGAGCCCAGTTTTACATTGCCATAAAAGGTTACGTTTCTTACAGCGTTGGGATTGAAGTCGTCAGCCACCATTACGCGTTGCCAGTCTTCGGCCCAGCAGTTGTTATCTTCCAGCTGCCTGATTTCTTTTTCGTCCAGTTGTCTGTATTCCATGTGCGTGTTGTTTTTTTATGAGTTTTTTATTATCGGTGCCGTGGGGTCAATGGCATAACTATTTTATTTAATCTTGTTACTCTTCCTCCATCTTGGGGTAGAGAAAGTCGTTGTAGGGATATTTCTGCACGTGCAGTTCACGCACCTTATTATATAGAATGGTGCGCAGCTCGTCAATGTTTTCTTTCTCGCGAGCCGAGATAAAGATGCAGTGGTCGCCCAGGCGTGCCATCCATGTGCGGCGTAGCTCATCGAGCGATATGTTTTCTTTTGTTGCGGGTGTGAGGTCGTCTTCCTCTTTCTCCACCCACGAGTAGTTGTCTATCTTGTTGAAGACAATCATCGAGGGCTTGTCGGCGCAACCCAAGTCTTTCAGCGTGTTTTCTACCACGTTTATCTGCTCTTCAAAGTCGGGGTGCGAGATGTCTACTACGTGTACCAGCAAGTCGGCCTCGCGCACCTCGTCGAGGGTCGATTTAAATGAGTCGACCAGGTCGGTGGGCAACTTACGAATAAAGCCTACGGTGTCGGCCAGCAAGAAAGGCAGGTTCTCTATCACCACCTTGCGCACAGTAGTGTCGAGGGTGGCAAATAGTTTGTTCTCGGCAAACACTTCGCTCTTCGACATCAAGTTCATGATGGTGCTCTTGCCCACGTTGGTATATCCCACCAGCGCCACACGTATCATGCGGCCACGGTTTTTGCGCTGTGTGGTTTTTTGCTTGTCAATCTCGGCCAGACGTTCTTTCAGCAAGCTCATACGGCCCAAGATGATACGGCGGTCCATCTCAAGCTGGGTCTCACCTGGGCCACGCAAGCCCACGCTACCTTTTCCGCCGCCCGAGCCCGAGCCGCCACCCTGACGTTCAAGGTGGGTCCACAGGCGCTGCAGGCGGGGCAGCATATAGCGATATTGTGCCAGCTCTACCTGTGTTTTGGCAGCAGCCGTTTGTGCGCGCATGGCAAAGATGTCGAGAATGAGCGAGGTGCGGTCAAGAATTTTTACCTCCAGCTCTTTCTCAATGTTGCGTATCTGCTTTGCCGACAGCTCATCGTCGAAGATAACCATGCCCACGGGGCGTTCGGCATCTTCTTCGTCTTTAATATATTGTCGTATCTCTTGCAGCTTTCCGCTTCCCACGTAGGTAATGGCGCTGGGGCCTCCCACGCGCTGCGTAAAGCGTTTCACGGTTACGGCACCAGCGGTGTCGGCCAGAAACTCCAGCTCGTCAAGATATTCAGTAGTTTTTGCTTCGTCTTGGTCTTTGGTGATAAGGCCCACCAGCACGGCGGTTTCAGTCTTCACCTCAGATATTACAAATTCTTTCATCTATTGTCGTTGCTTGTATATATGTGTGTATGATTGTTTGCGCTTTTTGCCTATAAATTACCTATAATAAATTGCCTATAATATAATAAGGTGCAAATATACAAAGAATTATCGGGCCGTGCAACGTTTTTCTATAAAAAGAAACAAATGGCTTAGACAGTGAAATGATAAGAACATAAACCGTTTTTGCTGCTAATGTGCGAAATAAAGGCATTGAACGATTTTTAAAGAGATAAATAGATGAATAGATGAAGGTCAGAATAACAGACATAGTAATAAAAATAGAGGAAAAGTTTGTGTTTATAGAATATTTTTCATAGTTTTGCCTATGATAGGGGGGATTGCGACACTTTAAAGAGTATAAGTGCATGCCCCAAGTAGTAACTAAAAATTAAAGTAAGAAACAGAAATGACATACTAACGACGCAACATTGGGGTTTGCTACCCTGGTCCCAATCAAGTATGATAGATGATAGCCTTACGGCACATCCGCCTACAGTAAACGTTGGGATACAGATAAACAGAATAAAAAACCAAAGCGTCGCCGTTAGACATAGCTTTTTAAGATATTGAGCTTTTAGCTCTTGTTCTCTACTATTCGAATACCGCCAATATTCAACTACAACGAGGACAAGCAGATAGAAGGTTCATGCCTCCTTGGCGTGGACTGTTCTGTGCTTGTTGTTGTAGGAGGTCACTTGGCGGTAACCTGAATAGTAAACAAGCTACGAGCGGTTGCACGCCATTTTTTTATGAAAAATGAAACAACTTTTTAACTTTAAATCACTCGCATGGCATAGAAATCTTATGCTTATTGGACTTATTGTTGCTTGTTGCGGGCAAGCATTTGCAGACGGTAAAGTCACCTATTCATCAGATGTGCATCCCTTCAAAATTTATTCCCTCAAGTCTTTCTATGATATTGATGGAGATGGAATACTGGAAGTGGTGGGAAGTACAGGTAATAATTACTTTGTTTCCAAAGTTACTGGTGAACGATTGAAAAGTGTTCCATCTGAATATAATCGGTTTGAATATTTCAATAGTCTTGGTGTTTTGCTTACTAAGAGTTATGGTAGGTATTTTTTGCAATATAATACAGGGAACGAAATACTTCGAGAGAATCCGCGTATAGGTTATTTTAGTGTCGACAATGACTATGTTGCCGATTTTTCTTGCAGCGGATTTCAGTATATAATAGGAGTAATAAATAAGAATGATAGCATTTTTAGTATTTGGAAAGAGCAAAAGGATGGAAAATTATATAAAACCTTTATTCGTTATACGGAAGACATAGGTTTCTTACATAGCAATGCCATTAGTAATTATACGCCAAGTAATGGAGGTAGTGGCATCGGCTCTATTGCGGACGATATGTTTGTCAAATCAAAGGAAAATACTTTTACGCAGTGGGATGATGAACCTTCTTCTGCCCAAAAGTTAATATCTAAGTCGCCAGTTAATTTAAACGCTAATAACAATCAAGTAGAAGACTTAAATGGAGATGGCCTCATAGACTTTACTTATGATAATTATATCTATTATAATTTAGGTAATGATATGTTCTTTAAAAGTCCCCATAAAGGAAAACTGTATCCCGCTGATTTGAATAATGATGGCTTAATGGATTATGTAGACTTTACAGGAGATGATATTGACTTATACATGATGCAATCTGATGGAAAGCTGTCTGAGAAGAAAACTCTTTTTTCAAATAGTTCGATGCAAGGAGTTTATTTCGGAGATTTTGACAAAGATGACGATGTAGATATTCTTGTCATAGCTTCAGATAACGCTGCAACCTATACTGTGTTTTTCAGAAATGACGGTAATGGAACATTCAAAAGAAAAGAAAGTTATATTGATGGGAAGTATAGCTGCTTTGGCTGTAAAGATTATGATGCGGACGGGCTTTATGAATTGTTGGTTTCATCGCAAGATAAGAAAGACTATCTTCTAAAATGTGGCAAAGACTTTTCTGTAAGTTTGACGGCACTCCCTGATGGTGATAATAAGATTTTGGCAGATTTCAATCGTGATGGTATTACGGAGATAAATAGTGGAACCACATATACAGTTCTTCCAAATGCGAAAAAGAATACCCGTCCTGATAAAATGGATAAGCCAATGGCTGTTTTCCTTCCTGAAGAAGGTAAGTTAAGGATAACTTGGAGTAGAGGCAATGATGCACAAACTTCTTCATGTGACTTGACATACGAATTGAGAATTGGAACAGCCCCTGGTAAAGGAGATATCTTATTTGGACATGCGCTTGCTGACGGTACAAGAAGAAATCTCTCTGATGGCAACATGAGACATGCTTTGAAGCATTTGTTAGATGCAAGTTTCTTGAAGGAAGGTAAGTATTATATAGCAGTGCAAGCTATAGATGCTGGAAACATGGGAGGAGAATGGTCAGAGGAGTTTGTATATGACCATCAGGTAGTCATGACACCAGTGATAGCCCCTGTTCCCACCTTTTATAGTACAGCTGATACTATCAACCTAAAAGTGACAAATAGCAGAGATGATGCCACATATAAATGGAATATCAATCATGGACGAATTATATCCCAGTCAGCCAACGGTGATAATATAAATGCTGTTTTTGAGTCTTCTCTTGATTTGTCCGCAATAGTTGAGATGACCTTAAATAACAAAAAGTATACAAGTAAAAAGGTAGAATTCTTTTTGGTTCCTGCAAAGTCGCAGAAATTAATCTTGGGTGATATTAAAGAAAATTTACAAAAAGAAGGTATAGACCTTGATCAAGATGGTAATGTCGAATTATACGATAATGGTTTCTATAAATATGTAAAAGGTAATCAATACGAAAAGGTTAAAAAGAGTTGGAACACAGACTTGTCATCAAATTTGTTTGTTGTAGATTATAATAAGGACGGATATCCAGATTTCTTTTCTGATTGCAAAAAGGGAGATACATATATAAATGGTGGTGAGCAAGATTTTGAGTTTGAATACTTTACTACAGGTGATGCACATTACGACGGCATTTGGGAAGATAAAAACAATGATGGAAATTATCAATTTACGACATTTTATCCTGGTCGTTTTAAGACATTGCCAACTATAAACTATTTTGTTAATGGAGATTACGAGGCTATAGATTACAACATATCTTATGACGAAGAAATATCGACCTTCAAGATGGTCAATAAAAAAGATGGCACATCAAAAGATGTTTCATTGCCAATATCTCCTATTACAGTAAACAGTGTGTCAGGTGACCTTACATACATTGATTTGGATAACAACGGTTATGTAGATATTATTAATAACGTAGGAGATGCACTCTTGCTTGGCAAAGATTTTAGTTATAAGAAAATTAAATTTGTAGAGCGTGGATACAAAGGAGAGTTTGAAATGTTTTATTGGAGACCTTTTACTCGTTTCGCTTACCCATTAGGCCTCCTCTCTAACATCAAGAACGAGGCCCCGAAGGCTCCTCAATATGTGAGCGCACAACAGACTGAGGATGGATTGCTTCTGAAATGGGCAGATGCTGAGGATGACCACACTCCAGCTGTTCAGATGCGCTATAATGTCAGCGTGAAGCGCAAGAACAAGAAAGTGGGCGAGGAGAATGCTTTCCTCATTTCTCCTCTCAACGGACTGAGCGACGAGGCTGCTATCTGCTCTAATGTGGCTTATCGTAAAGCTACGCAGATGCTTATCCCTAAGGCAACACTTACCAACGGTGAGACACTGGAGGTGCAGGTTCAATCTATTGACTTGATGGGCGAACACTCGCCAATGACCAAGCCTACGGAAGTAACCATCAACAACGACGGATACATTAAGGTGAAAGACAGTCATGTAACAGCTTCGTTGGGTACTGTCGTTTCTTTCGTTGGAACAAAGGGAATAAGCTATTCTATTGATGGAGGTGAAGGTGCCACCATCAAGAAAGACTATGGCAAAGGTGAATATCTGGTGGCGTGGAACACTCCAGGCACAAAGAAGGTAACCATCACTGTGGATGGCAAGGCATACAGCACAAACGTCATCGCATACGACTTTGCCGACTTGACACTCCACTTCCCTGCAAAGGTATTACGCAACACACCTATCACTGTAAAGGTGCCAAAGGGATTTAGCCAATACTCACCAATAGATTATGGCTTTAAAGCAGCTGACAACTATGTGGTGCGCTATGAAAAGGGCGACAGCACAGCCACCTTTACCTTCAAGAACAGTGGTGAGGCGAAAGTATGTGCCTTCTGTAAGTTTGATAACAGCGAACTCTCTAAGGAGAATAATGTGAACGTGATAGACGCAAGCATGCCTGCTGCAAAAATCTCTGAGGTTATAGGCGATGGCGCAAACTATCGTATCAGCTGGCAACCTGCAACCAATGCAGAGATAGCAAAGGTAGAAATCAGTCGTGAGACCAATCGCATGAATCAATATGAGGTATTGGCTACTGTTGACATGAACGTTGGCACTTATCTCGACGAGACCAGCGACAATCGCATACAGGCACATCGTTATCGCATCCGTTACATCGCAAGCAATGAGGTGCAGACGAGTGCTTACTCTACGCCACATAATCCTCTTCATGTGATGATTAACCAATGTGGCAATGGCTACAACCTGATGTGGAACGCCTATGAGGGTATGAATGTAGAGAGCTATACCATCCTCAGAGGTACGAGCGAGGATAGCTTGCAACCTATCGAATATGTGGCTGGCAGTCAGCAGAGCTATACCGACTTAACGGCAAAGGCAGGTAAGTATTACTATGCCGTGACATTTACTCCTGCGTCAAGCAGCACATACGCCAAGAGCCGAGCAGCGAGAACCAACAATGGCATCCGTTCAAATGTCGTCTCTACTGAAGAGGCTCTGCCTACAACCTTGGCAACAAGCATTGCCATCAACTGTGTGGAGAGCAACAACTCTTTGACGAATACCCAGCAGACGATACATCTCTATGGCGTCGTGCTTCCTACTTATTCTACCTATTCAAGAGTAAGCTGGTCGGTAGTACGAAACGACGACCTTGCCAGCATCTCAAACAATGGAGTGCTTACTGCCAAAGGTGGACGCGGCCTGGTTACCGTTCGGGCAACAACATTGGATGGTTCTAACCTTTATGTTGATTATGATGTAGCATGTAATGTGGATAAGGAAGCTGCAGGCATTGTTATCGTAGAGAAAGATGGTGTGGCAGCAGATAACAAACCAACCATTTACTACGACCTTGAAGGTAGACGGATTGAAACTCCTGCAAAGGGACATCTTTACATCACTAACAAGGGACAGAAGATAATGTTCTAAACCTACTTACTGTAGACTTTTCCTCAATTCTTTAGTGTCCTGTTAAAATGGGACACTAAAGATTTTTTTTTGGTGTAATCCAAAAATATATTGAATTATTTGGAACGTAATCCAA
>UMGV01024322.1_pt1 | contig 12327 bp, 10 predicted proteins | sample 1965361 | NCBI WGS metagenome assembly UMGV01 (sample SAMEA4836081, study PRJEB28245) | human gut metagenome | biome: gut microbiome; material: fecal sample | place: Denmark | collected 2008
TGAGAGTTGAAAGCTGAGAGTTGAAAGTTGAGAGTTGAAAGTTGAGAGTATAGAGAGTTGCAAGTTGAGTGTGAGAATTGGAAGGATAGGGTAAGAGTCCGCTATGCGTATCTTTTATTTTGTAGCCCTCTGTCCTACGGTTGTATCAACTCTCAACTCTCAACTCTCAACTCTCAACTTTCTCAACTTACCGTGATGTCGCTGACCTCGGTGACCTTGTCCATCCATCCGTTCATGATCACGGCGGGGGAGTGGGTAGTGAGGATGATCTGCACGTTGGGGTTGAGGCGGAGGATGAGGTCGATGAGCTGTTTCTGCCATTCCACGTGCAGGCTCACCTCGGGCTCGTCCATGAAGAGCACATAGTTCTTCTGATCCTCCACGAGCACGGTAAGCAGGATGACGAGGATCTGCTTCTCGCCGCTGGAGAGCTGGTAGGGAAGGAGGGTCTCGCCGATCTGCGTGAACTTGATTTCGTTTTCCGTACGGATAATCTTCTTGCCGGTCTCGGCGAAGAGGCTGTCCATGATGTCCTGGAAGTCTTTCTTGGGTTGCGAGAGTGCCTGGGCTTTCTCGGCGGCGTCGGGCTCGCCGCTTTGCAGGTTGGCGATGATGCGGTTGCCGATGTTAACCTGGTAGTCGAGATATTTCCTTTGCAACAGGAAGATCTGCCAGTCCATCTCGGTGGCGAGAGTAAGTCCCATCTTCGTCACCGCCTCTGAGTTGATGATCGGACGGTCGAAGCTGCGGATGATGTCGAAGCGGATAAGGCGCGCGTCCTCCGGCTCCACCTTCAGATGTACGCCCTTGAGCAGGTGACTGGGGAAGTCGCCGCCGGAAGAGAGACCTTTGACCACTTTGTTGAGAATGGTCGACTTGCCCACGCCGTTGACTCCGCTGAGGATGTTGACCTGCCGGTCGAGGTCCCAGATGATATGCTTGCGCCCGCTCCAGAGGGCGTCGATCTCTATCTGCTTGATATAGTCTGCGTATTTCTGCATATTGTTTCGGTTTTTTCTTTTGGCAAATATAAGCAAAATATCGGTAAGTTGTATCGCTACAAGATAATAATTAGTAACTTTGCATGAGAATTAGTAATAAAAAGGAATTATAAGTAAAAGATGAAGGATAACCGTGTGCCCTTGCAGGCACATTTGAGTATGTTTGCTGCAGAGGCTATCTGGGGGCTGATGGCTCCGGTCGGCAAGGCAGCGATGAACAGTGGTTTTGACGGCATCTCTGTGGTGTCGTTTCGTGTGGTGGGGGCTGCTCTGCTCTTTTGGGTGGCCTCGCTGATAGGTCCGCGCGAGCATATTCCCGTGCGCGACATTGTGAAGTTGGCGGGAGCGGCTCTGCTCGGCATCGTGTTTAACCAAGGACTGTACAACATCGGACTGAGTATCACCTCGCCAGTCAATGCCAGCATTGTCACCACATCAATGCCTATCTTTGCCATGGTACTCTCCTTCTTCATTCTCAAGGAGCCGATCACGTGGAAGAAGGCATTGGGCGTGGCTATCGGTTGTGGTGGCGCGCTCATCCTCATTCTCAGCAGTGCTCATGCGGGAAGTGCGAAGGTCGGCAACATTCGCGGAGATCTGATGTGCTTTGGTGCGCAGTTCTCTTTTGCCCTTTACCTGGCTCTCTTCAATCCGATTATACGTAAATATAATGTGTTCACGGTCAACAAGTGGATGTTCACGTGGGCTTCGCTCCTCGTCCTGCCGTTCACGTCCTGGCATGTCAGCCAGTTGCCGTGGACGACGTTCACGGCGGCCACGTGGCTGGAGGTGGGCTATGTAGTCGTTTTCGGCACGTTTGTCAGCTATCTGCTCAGCGTGGTGGCTCAGCGCGTGTTGCGGCCTACGGTGGTGAGCGTATATAATTATGTGCAACCCATCGTGTCGGTGATCGTCAGTGTGGCTGTGGGACTAAGTGTCTTCACGCTGCCTCAGGGTGTGGCCGTCATCCTGGTCTTCTCCGGTGTGTGGCTTGTCATCAAGTCAAAGTCGAAGAGAGACGAACAGAAGAATGTTGAGTGTTGAGTGATGAATGAAATGTGAGAGATAAGTAGTTTGAAAGATGAGTGAGAAGAAAAGGCGGATGTCGGCAGCGATGACGTTCATTGTGCTCTTCGGCGTGGTGAGCTTGTTCTCGGATATGACCCATGAGAGTGCGAACAGCATACGTGGAGCGTTCCTCTCGTTGGCCGGTGCGTCGGCGGCTGTCATTGGCTTTGTGTCGGGGCTTGGTGAACTGGTAGGCTATGGCTTGCGCTATGTCTTCGGACGACTGACCGACCGGACACGTCGCTATTGGCCGATGGTGCTCTTCGGCTATGCGCTCGATGTGGTGGCTGTGCCGGCATTGGCACTCGTTGGTCGTCATGGTTGGGCGCTGGCGTGTGCGTTGCTCATCGTTCAGCGGTTGGGTAAAGCTATCAAAAAACCGGCGAAAGACACGGTGATGTCTTTCGCAGCCTCGCAGGAAGGGGTGGGGAAGAGTTTCGCCATCCAAGAGTTACTCGACCAAATCGGTGCCGTGCTCGGACCTCTGTTGCTCTATCTCATCATGCTCATTCAGCACCGCGACGACACGTTCAGCGACTACCGCACGTGCTTTGCCCTTCTCGCTATTCCTGGTGCCATCACCTTATTATTATTATGGCTGACGTACAAGCGCTTCCCGCATCCCGAGAACTTTGAGCCGGAACCGAAGGAGTATGTACCCTTTCGTGTCAGCAAGCGCTTCGTGGTGTATATCGTTGGCATCAGCCTCTTTGCCTTTGGCTTCGCCGACTACTCGCTGATCGTCATGCACTTCTCGCGTCAGCATCTCTTCACGGCTGCTGTCCTGCCGTTGCTCTATGCTTTGGCGATGCTCACCGATGCGGCTTCCGCCTTTGTCTTTGGCTGGCTCTTCGACCGTCATGCCCGTTTGTCGCTGGTTGTCTCCACATTAGTGGCCACTCCCTTTGCTGTATTCGCCTTCTTGGGCGGTGACGTGACGAGCATGCTTGTCGGAGGGACGAACACCGGCATTGCTTCGACTTGCGCTATCATCGGCGTGGTGCTGTGGGGCATTGGCATGGGTGCGCAGGAGTCCATCCTCAAGGCTTCCGTGGCTACAATGGTGCCTAAGCGCAGCCGTGCCACGGGTTACGGCATCTTTGAGTGCTGTTTCGGTGCTGCCTGGTTCTTGGGCAGTTGGCTCCTCGGTGTACTCTACGATCAGAGTCTCGTGGTCATGGTCGTTGTCAGTGTCGCCGCCCAGCTCCTTGCCGCAATCATGTTTTGGTGGAAGGTGCCAAAGGAGGAATAACTTATAGGAATATGATGTCATAGATAGGCAGATAGGTGATACCTTGCTCCTGATAAATGCGGCGCTCATTGGAGAGTACAAAGGCTTGGTGGATGTTGTATTCACTGATGCTGAGGAAACGGTCCAAGGCACTGTGCACCTTGTAGTCCTTACCAGACTTCACCTCAATGGGGACGACGGACAGGTGCTGCTGGTCGTTGATGAGATAATCCACTTCGCCCAACTTCTTATTGTCATAATAGAACAGTCCATGTCCATGTGCCCGCAGTTCTTGTGCCACTACAGACTCATAGACTGATCCCAAGTTGATGCTGGCGATGTCTTTCAGAATAGGCATTATGTTTGTGCCATAGAGCACGTCGGTGAGTAGCCCCACATCGTTGAGGTAGAGCTTTAGCAGATTCTTACCGCTGTTCTGTACCAAGGGATAGCTTGGCTTGCTGATGGCTTTCACTTCCAGTGCTACTCCGGAAGAGATAAGGTATTCAAATTCATCGAGGTAGTCGGTCATGCGCTTGCCTTGCTTCCCTTCTATTTCTTTGGCAACGATTCGTTTCTTTTTGTTTTCCATGTTGGACGGAATCATGCGGTAGATACGCATGATCTGTAGCTTGCGTGCAGATTCCTGTTCGTATTTAGCGGCATCATCACCATAGAGTTCGTGGATGTCAGTCTGTATCTGTCGCGTTTCCACGATATTCTGAGTAGAGAGAAAGGTGTTGACGGCATCGGGCATGCCACCGGTAAGCAGATAGGAGCGGAAGAGAGACATCAGCTTCGTATGAATGCTTTCGGGTAGAGAACGCCTATTCTCATAGCTCTCTTTCATGGCTTGGATGAGTGGCTCGCCCACACCGTTGGCCCAAAGAAACTCTTCGAAGTCAAGTGGATACATGTGCTTGCGTATAATGCTTCCAATAGGGATGGACTGCGTCTTCTTCAGCGTGACGCCCAAGAGAGAACCGCTGGCTATAAAGGTGAACCGACGGTCCGACATGAGAAACTTCACTAAGGTGAGCAGATGGTCGTAAGCTTGGATTTCATCGATGAAGACAAGTGTATTCGCCCGGTCTTTCATCCTGTCACCGGCCACCACGCTTAGTGCAAGATAGAAGTCTTTCACGGTCTTTGCCTCGGCAAAGACACGGTCGCCTAACTTGTCGGCTTCCATGTTTATCTCGATGTAGTTGGGAAACAACTCTTTACCCACTTGCCGAATGATAAATGACTTGCCTACCTGCCGTGCTCCATCGATGATCATCATCTTGTTGGAATCACTTGATAAATAAGCTCTTATGTCTTGCTCTATTTTCCTTCGTAATGCCATAGATACACTTTTCCTTGGTTTTTACCCTTGCAAAAATACACTTTTCCTACGAAATAAGCAAGCGAAAACTATACTTTTCCTGCGTTTTGGGACCTCTAAAACTACACTTTTCCTAAAATTGGGGCAACAACCTTCTTGTCTCGGCAAAGACAAGAAGGTTTTGCTACACCCTGTGATAGGTCTTGCTGAATGGCTGGCGATAGCGGTCGCCCCATACACCATCAGGTTGGCGGATGCCGCAAGTGATGACCATGTTGATCTCTACTTTACGGGGTAAGCCGAGGGCCTTCTTGACCAGCAGACTGTCGAAGCCTTCCAACGGACACGTGTCGTAGCCTGCCTCGCTCATGGCCAGCATAAACGTTTGTGCAGCCAAGGCACAGCTCTTATGTACGACGACGCGTATGTCTCCCTCCGATACCTGGCGTACGATGGGACGGCTCAGGCCAATGAGTTGGGCCAGCAGTTTGCGCAATAATCCCCATAGGCCGAAGCCGCGCGAGTAGAGGAAGGGCATGACCTTGCCGTAGTAGGTGTCCCATTTCTTGATGCGCTTCTCCTGCTTCTCCTTCGGAGCATGACGTCGTTGGTTGCCCTCCTCAAACTTACGGGCGGCTTCGGCGTGCTGCTTATAGAGGTCCTGGCGTGTGACGAAAACCACCATCTCCTGGGCTGAGCGTGCCGAGAGCTGGTCGAGGCAGGCGTGGGCGAGCTTCTCTAACACCGCTTTGTCCGTGACGTGATAAGCCTCCCACAACTGCATGTTGGAACTCGTCGGTGCCAGCGTTGCCATCTTGATGCATTCCTTCACACGTCCCGGGTCGAGTGGCTTCTCAGGGTCGTAGTGACGAATGGCGCGACGATGGCCTAAAATCTCTTGTAAACTCATGTTTGAATCAATTTTTGAATTAATGAAATGTACTTTATCGTGGGCCGAGGAACTTATCTCCATTTAAGTGAATCATATGGTCTGGCATTTCTGCTATCCATACTTCTGTCTCCCAAGCGATTTGCTCAGAGAATCGTTTGTATTTCTTAAAGTCGAGAAACGCAGTGACATAGATTTTTCCACATTCCACTTGCCTTGTCATTCTATTGATGTCGATGATGCGCTCTGGACTCATAGGTCCAACTGAGTCAACAGCCTCTATAAAATAAAGCCAGTTCTTGTCAGAGCGATAGAGCACAACATCAGGCATCTTGTCGTGAAGTGTGATGTCAAAACCTAATTCTGCCATTTTCTCTTCGTTCTTTACCAGGTCTTTCTGAGTTGTGTCGCCTAGATATAGACATTCTGAATTGGGGGCAAAACGAGGAGCAAATTCTTCTAAGATGGCTTTCTGAAGTTGATTATGACTGCCCGGTGAAAGACGATAGTCCTTATTGTTGATTTTCACAGGAAGCATTGGCATGGCCTTCTTCGAAGCATATTTGCTTCTTAGGCTTTCATGAGTTGATAGGAACTGCTTAACAGCCTTTTTGTAACCTCTTTTTCCAATCTTCTTTATCACTGCGAGAAATTCTGGTGTAAGGCGGTAGCGATAGTTGGGACTATTGGTTGCTAATCCATTATCTTCAATCAGAGCTGCATTGCGGAAGTGATGCATAGCCTGCTTTCGGAAAGTCTCACGAGAGTTCTCTGCATAGTTGAATGCATAGTTGGTGTTAACAAACTGGATAATATCATGAATACGGATCCACTTGTTGGAAGCATCAGAAAAAGTCTCATGATCTTTTATATCGCACAGAGCCAGTAGGGTGAGTGCACATAAATCGCTTTGTTGTTGTTCTGGCATGCCTATGTCGGACAACAACTTCTTGGCATCTGTTAATTGATCCATGCTGATAATATTTTGTCACACATTTCTGTGGAGAGTTCATTGCCTTTTAGCATTTTCCCCATTTCCACGATGGTGCGCTTGTCTGGTACGGGCATATTGTTGATTTCTGTGGAGTTGACCTGCGTGGAGCCGTTGAGGATGCGGTAGTAAAGATCATAAATAGAGGAGTTCAGCAAGCAATAAACTCCCCATGCCTCATCCTCTTCTTGACAGAGGATGTAGTTTATCTTGTTTTGCGTGCTGATATATTTATAGTCTGGGTGTTCTCTCTTGAGATATATACCGCATTGAAGCCTTCTTCGCTCTTCTTTAGCTGTGAATCGTTTGACAAACACGTAATTGGCGTTCTCTTGCAAGAAGGCTTTGTGTTTTGTGCAGATATACTCGTTCTCTTTTCCTACAGGCCAGATAATTTTCCCGTTTCTGATGTGCTGAGAGTATAGTAGAGGGTAAGTATTGGGGGCATCTGCATCGTTTCTCAGAACTTCTTGAGTGCGGAAGTCGACCACGAGGCCGGTTTTCATGCGCAGGCCGTCGGTTACGAGAGTATTGTCAAGCACCTTTAGTGAGTCTAGACATTCTATCTCATTCTTGTTTGTGACAAGATAGACATAGCTATTCTTCGCCACGATGATATCGTAGGGAACAGAGATTGAGGATGTCTCTGCAAAGTCAGAAGTCTCAGAAAATGTGATTTTAATAGCGCGTGGCTTCTCTGTGGACTTCTTGATCTTAATAATCATGGTTTCCTGCAAGACTGATTCTCCGTTGAATACTTTATCACGACTGCCAAAGAGATGTATGTGCTCAATCACTGTGCGGGCGAAAAGCCATTTGCGAAAAAGCTCGAAATATGCGCCAGAAGTCCATGAACGAGGAATGATGTAAACCAATTGACCACCCTCCTTCAATTGCTGAATGCTCATGGCCATAAAGAGGAAATAAAGGTTAGGTGCTCCATAGCAAATCTCTTTCATATGCTGAGCTTCTGGCGAATCCATCTGTATCTTCTTGTATGGGGGATTGCCTATTACCAAATCGTATATAGCCTCTTGTTGGAAAAAACCACCGAAAGGTTGGCAGGTAATGAAATTTTCCGTTATAACACGGTACTCAAAATGTTTAACTTGATTGGAGATTTCTTTTAAGTTGCTATAGAGAACGGGCAGTACATTCGGGTCGTTCTCGTAGCAAGTGACATTGATTATACCTTTGAACCCGCAGGCAAGAAGCTGGTCAACCAAAGCTGACGTCAGAATGCCTGAACCTGCACCAGCGTCAAGGATGGATAAGCGCTCTTTCTCCAAATCGATGTTGAACAGACTGGACATAAACTGTGCGCCAGTTCCCATTGTGAAGAACTGTCCGTAAGCCTTGCGTTTCGATTTCGGTCGGGAATTCACAAATGCTTTTGTTGTGTCCAATGTGTGTTCTAATAATGTCATCTTACTGCAAATTTAGATAATATTTTTGGATTATCCAATAAAAGTGCAGAAAATAGTTCAGCATATGGCCTTAACATTTTGGGGAATGATAGGTTATACAATTTATTGTTCTTGATTTTAAAAGTAGGGTGTCAAGTTTGTAGTAAACAAGGAAAATTAAGCAAGCGACTGCATTTCTATCGTTCGAAGTTCTCGCGTTAGAAATTGCGGTGAATCCTCGAAAAAGTGTTTGTTTTTGCTGATTGAACCATCGAAAAAATGCGGACTTCCTTTTGCTGAACCCTCGAAAAAGTGTAGGGCGCTGCCTTTTTATCCTAGAAAAATGTATCTTTGTAAGTAAGTATGCTTACCGAGTTGAATAAGAAATTTTAGGCCGATAGGTTAACATTCTCTTCGCTGAAGGGTATTGATAATAAAAAGACACGAGACAGACGATGGACAGACAACACGTTGAACAGCTCTTCCGCCAACACTACCGCCACATGTATGCCGTGGCCTGCTCCCTGCTCTACGACGGGCAGGAGAGCGAGGACGTGGTGAGTGAGGTCTTCGCCCATCTGTTGGAGAGCAACACCGAGCTGTTGCCCGCCTCGGCTGAGGGATACCTGATGGTGGCCGTGCGCAACCGCTGTCTGAAACGGCTGCGCGATAAGAGCAACCGCGAGCGCATTCTCCGCCTCTATACCGACGAACTGCACGACGGTGATGACTGGCTGGACGACGAGCGACGACTCAAACAGCTGCGCCAACTCGCCCACACACTGCTCTCACCGCAGGAACTGCACCTCTTCACCCTGCGCTTCCTCGACGGCAAGGACTATAGAGCTATCTGCGCCGAGACGGGCACGAGCCGCATCGCCGTGTGGAAACATCTGTCGCACATCGTCAAAGTGTTGAAAGAAAACATCAATACCCCAGAGCCATGAATTATTCCGACGAAGAGAAAATCAAGCGTTTCCTTGACGCACAGGAGCACCCCGAGCACTACACCGATGAGGAACTCCGTGAAATCATACACGATGCCCAACCGCTTGCCCAGTTGAAACGTGCCCTCATGGAAGCGCGGACCGACGGCGAGGACATCAACGTGGAGAAAGCATGGAAGGCGTTCAGCCTGTCGCATCCTGACAGTTCCCGTTCCAATGAACCTGAAACGGCTTCCAGTGGCTTGTCATCCGTGGAGTCTCACCCCACCGCCCAGCCCTCCCATCATCGTGTTCCCCGCTGGCTGCGTGTGGCAGCTGTCTTCCTCGGCTGTGTCTTCCTTGCTGGTGTGGCCTTTGCCGCTATGACGCGTTTGGGCTGGATTCGCAGTCCCTTTGCCGCAGAGAAGTCGGAAGTAGTGCAGCACGCTCCCGTCACAGCGGCGTTGCGTGACACCACCGCCACCGCCGACAGCATTACGCCAAAGCAGGAGACGAAGAAGTCGGCGCCCGTCGTCAAGGTCTTCGACAATGCCACACTGTTAGACATCCTCTCTGCTATGGGGCAGTACTACGGATTGAAGGTCGTCTACAGCACCGCAACCGCCAAGGCCATCCGTCTGCACTTTGAGTGGGACCAGGCTAAGTCCGTTGATGCCAACATTGCCATCCTCAATGGCTTCCAGCAGATTACCATTACACGTAATGGTGACACCCTTAACGTAGAATAGCTATGAGAAAGATACACCTATTATTATATATTCTCCTTTTAGGTGCCGTCCAAGTCCATGCCCAGCGTGTGAGCCGCGACTTCCGCAACGTGACGATGCCCACGGCTTTGCAGCAACTCGGTGGCATGACCCATCGCTACACCATCAACTTCATCTACAACGACTTAGAGGACTTTCGCGTGACGGCATCGGTCAAGGGCAAGACCATTCCCGATGCCATCCGCCACCTCATCGGCTTCTATCCCATCTCAATGACGATGGTGGGCGACAGCATCATCAACGTGGAGTGCTCGCAGAAGACAGTGTTGAGGTATAAAGGTCGCGTGATTGACGAGAAGGGCGAACCCGCCGAGTATGCCAACGTGGTACTGCTCTCGCCCGCCGACTCCTCGTTTCTTGCCGGTGGCGTGAGCAACGAGAGCGGCTATTTCGTCATTCCCTGCAATGCGCGGCGCGTCATCGCCAAGGTGACCTATGTGGGCTATAAGTCTAGGCTGTGGACTGCCGCCTCGCCCGATCTCGGCACCATACGCCTGCAAGCCGACCGTTATACGCTGAAAGGCGTGACGGTGAAGACACAACGACCACAGTATCGTGCTGCAAAGGGTGGTATGACCATTGACGTGGAGCACTCGGTGCTGAGTAAGATGGGCACCGCCGTCGATGTGCTCGGGCAGCTGCCGCGCGTCACGGCATCGGGCTCCGACATCAAGGTGTTTGCCAAGGGCACGCCGCTCATCTATATCAACAACAAGAAGGTGACTGACAACCGCGAACTGACGGAACTGAAGTCAGAGAACATCAAGAACGTGGATGTCATCACCGCCCCCGGCTCGCAGTATGATGCCACGGTAAAGAGCGTAATCCGCATCCGTACCCGTAAGCCAACGGGCGAGGGATGGAGCGTAAGGAATGATGCCAACGCAAAATACAACACGATGTGGGCAGGATATGACCAAGCTACCATCAAATACCGGATCAAAGGACTGGAGTTGTCGAATACCTTGTTTCTCTATAGCCAAGTGTTCAAAGAGAACATCGACGCGGGCTACACGCTCATGCCCAAGGACAATATCATCAACATCGACCAGCATTTCAACGACGCTTTCCGGCAGAACGTGCTGTCACAGACCTTCCGCCTGAGCTACGACTTCAATGCAAACAATTCCATAGGCGGCAGTTATTCGTTCTACAAGACCTTGTCAAACAACATGGATGCGAACAGTAACCAGACTGTCACGCGCAACAGTGCCTATGAGGGTTCCATCCTGCAGAGCCAGCGCCAGCACAGGGATGTGGGACCACGCAACGAGGCCAACCTCTATTATACGGGCAAGCTCGGCAACTGGAGCATCGACTTCAATGCCTCTTATCTCCACATGAAATATATGCTGAGCCAGCAGAGCACGGAGAACAGTACGGAGTTAGGCAACCGCGACGTGGCGAGCAACGGTGGACAGCGCAGCGACCTGTGGGCCGGGAAGCTCGTCGTGACCTACCCGGTGGGGAAGGGCACGCTCTCCTTCGGCTCGGAATATACGCATACGAAGAGTGTGGGCTTTTATGTCAACAACGAGAATTATGTGCCTGCCTCCAGCACCAAGCTCTACGAGGCAAACATTGCGGGCTTCGCAGACTTCTCTCTGCCTTTCGGCCACTATGAGCTCGACGCTGGACTGCGCTACGAGCATGTCACGACCGACTACTACAGCTTCGGCAAACGGGAGCAGGAGCCGAGCCGGCGCTATAGCAACATCTTTCCCAACCTCTCGCTGTCATGGAATAAGAATCTGTGGTCATGGCAGTTGTCTTACACCATGAAGACCTCCCGACCCGGATACAACAACCTGCGCAACTTCATGCAGTACGACAGCCGCTATCTCTATGAAGGCGGCAATCCCTACCTGCGTCCCGAATATACCCACAACGTGGAGTTGTCGTTCGCGCATAAATGGCTGACAGCCTCGGTCGATTACGACTATGTCCACAAGCCTATGCTACATACCTTTGGCTTGTACGACAACCAGGAGATAGCCTATTTCTCGGTTCACAATATGGGGCACTATCAGATGCTGAGCGCCGCCGTGACGGCCTCACCGACATTCAATTGGTATCATCCCTCCTGGGAGATAGACTATTCCCAGCTGTTCTTCCGTGAGCCTACCAGCCTCAACTCCTGCCATCCCTCGTTTACTTTCGTGCTTCGCAACAGCCTCGTCTTTCCTCATGGCTGGATGGCGGGCTTCGACTTCTATGGCTACACCGACAGCTATGAACCGATGCGGCGGACAGCAGGTCTTGTGACCGTGAACGCACGGTTGCGTAAGTCGTTCTTCAAAGACCGCCTTGTCTTCCTTCTCCAAGCCTCTGACCTGACCAAGAGTAATCGTGAGCGGTGGACGTATTATGGCACTGATGTCATCAGCCGTAAGGATGCCAACAATTTTACGCGCAGCATCTCACTCACCATAACCTACAACTTCAACGCCTCGCGCAGCCGTTACAAAGGTACGGGTGCAGGAAACGAAGAGAAGAAGAGACTGTGAGGGATGTCAAAAGGATGGTGATAAAAAGGCCATGCCGCATAGCCAAGCGCTGTGCGGCATGGCCTTACTTTGTTAATCATAACTAAAACTTTGGCTTGTTTTTGCCTTTTTATAAATCGTACTTTATAAATTCGCTATATTTGCCGAAAGTTTTAATTAGTGTTCACTGAATTAATATTTCGCTCCACACGGG
>UMGV01025732.1_pt1 | contig 12293 bp, 12 predicted proteins | sample 1965361 | NCBI WGS metagenome assembly UMGV01 (sample SAMEA4836081, study PRJEB28245) | human gut metagenome | biome: gut microbiome; material: fecal sample | place: Denmark | collected 2008
GCCCGCCGCAAGAGCGGCGTGTTCACCGGCACTCTGATCGCCGGCTGTTCCCGCTTCCTGGTGCACTATGTGGTGGGCGCCACCGTTTGGGCGGAATACATGCCCGAGACCTTCTTCGGCATGACTATGCACAGCCCCTGGTTCTACTCCCTGCTGTACAATCTGGCGTACATGCTCCCCAACATCGCTATCACCCTTTTGGTCTTTGCCGTGGCGTACAAGCCCCTAAAGAAGTACTTCACCGCATCCGACCTGCTTCCTTCTCCCGCTGCGGCCCAGCCGGTCAAGGATCCCACCTCTCCCAAATGGGATCCTGAGCGCTGAGCACTCCCCTCTCCCGACGGCTGACGCAGCAAGCCCCACCCGAATGGGTGGGGCTTTTTCATATCGGACAGCAGTACCGCCTGCAAACGCACCAGGCGGGTGCTCTTTACCGACCTGCGGCGAATACCGTGTTACTCTTTCTTATCCAAATCGTGCAGCCGTATCGTCGAATAACACTTTTGAAGCTGATTGCTGATTTGCGGCGGCGTATTTGCCACCAGCCTTTCATAAGTCTTTTTGCAATACTGCACACGCATAAAACTCCTTGACGGCTTCATCCGATTGATCCGGTGATAATACATTGCAGGAATTGGGGTTTTACTGAAATATATCCAAAACTGCTTCCTGCCGTCCAATAAGCCATAGTCAACGCCAATATGGTGCATATCACTGTAGTAAAAGGTCCTGTGCGTAAACAATGCCCGAAATACGACCCGGTCTTCACACATTTCAGTAACAGCGGCCCACTGGTAACGCGTACAAAAAAGCGTCACCAGCAGCGCAAGATAGATAACCGCAACGAGAAGTGTCACTTGCAGCGCACCCGGAACTCGCAGGAATGCTCCGATGGATTCTTGATGGGAAATCAGCATAATCGCGTATGCTGCCGGGATACTGATCATCAACAATACCGATAGCATAAAGGTATGCGGGGCTGCAACAAGCCTTTCTTTCTTCATCACGCACCTCGATCCAACTCTCATTCCTCAGTATAGAAAAAAGCCTTACTTCCTACACCATGCAATGGTTCAAAAGTAAGGCTCCATGGCAGCGGGAGAAGGATTCGAACCCTCACATACGGAGTCAGAGTCCGCTGTGCTACCTTTACACAATCCCGCTGTGTTCCGACGAACAAAAACTATTATACAGGTTTTCTCTTGTTTGTCAACAGTTTTTTCGCGCACTCCTCCCATTTATTTTCACATCTATTTTCCCAACCACTGCCGCAGGCGTTCCCACAGCTCCACAGCGCGGAATTTCAACACATATCCGTTGTCCGCTTCTGTGATAAGCTGCACATCGTCGCCGTCCAGCCCGGCGCGCAGCGCCGTATCCTCCAACTCTGTGCAGGAGGCCATACACAGCGGTGGGTACACCACACACCACCAGTTCCGGCCGGCACCCTCGCCGATGATGACGCGCAGCGCCATGTACTCTCCCGCCGGCAGGGCGAAGCCGTCGTATTCCTTCCGTGGGAATTCCGTCATTTCCAGCACCGCATGCACAGGGTACGCTCCGCCGCAGGCATCATAGGCCGTCCTCTCCAGTTCCGGCAGTGCCGCGTTTAGATCCTCCATCGCCTCCTCCCTGTTCGATGCCTGACGCAGGATTGCCTCGGCGCGTGTCAACACCGCATCCCGCGCCAGCAGCTTCATAGTCTGGTCGTCTTCGCTGTCCGAATTGGCAATAACGTGCAGGCGGATCATCTTTTCCTGCAAGCCGTCCTGCCGGTGCAGCGATGCCGCGCCCACCAACAGCGTTACCGCCAACGCTAACAGTACCGCGATTTCGATAGGTCTCCATTTATTTATATATGTATGCATAAAAAACACCGTCCTTTGTAGATTTTCCTACATTTTGGACGGTGCTTCGTATTTTTATACCGGTCGAGCCACAAATACCCACGGCCATGTTTTTTTCAGCGCCTCCGCTGCCGCAGCAGCCGCGCTCTGATCGTCGAACAGGCCAAACACTGCGCTGCCACTGCCGCTGAGCAGCGTACCCAGCGCGCCCTGCGCCCGAAGCGCGTCCTTGATGGTCCTCAGGCTGCTGTCCTTCGGCACCACCCGCTCAAAGCTGTTGTGCAACTCCACCGCCACCGCATGGACATTGTTCGCCGCCACCGCGTCCTGCATATAGCGGCTGTTCCGCACCAGCACCGAACCCGGCTCATCCAGCCGCCGATACATCTCTGCCGTGGAATAGCCCTCATCGGGCTTCACCACCACGAACCAACCCGCCGTCAGCGGCGGCAGCGGCGAAACGACCTCTCCCCTGCCCGTGGCCAACTGCGTACCGCCCCGGATAAAAAACGGCACATCGCTGCCCAGCCTTGCCGCCAGCGTTTCCAGCCTGCCGTCGCTTATATCCGGCGCGTACAGCGTCCGCAGCGCCCGCAGCACCGCCGCCGCGTCGCTGCTGCCGCCGCCCAGTCCCGCCTGCACGGGAATGTGTTTCTCCAACGTGATCGTCACGCCGTCGCTTTTCGTCCCCGTTTCGGCAAAAAACGCTCGCGCTGCCTTCATGCACAGATTGTCGTCGACGTTCTCCGTCACCGGCACACTGCAAAGCAGTGTGTCGCGCCCTGTACCGCGCTCCACTGTTACGGTGTCCCACAGACTGATGCGCTGCATAACAGACATTACAGCATGATAGCCATCCGGACGTCGGCTGCCCACCTGAAGCGTCAGGTTCACCTTGGCATATGCTTTTTCCATACACTTCATAGCGGTTCCTCACAAAAAATAGTGCTGCGGCATTGCCGCAGCACTATTATAGCACACTGTACGCGACCGCGCCAGCCTTACTTAACGATCTTGCGGGCCTCGATGTAGTAGCGCTTATCCTGAGCATGACCCATGGAGAAGGTCTTACGGGGCAGCACCCCGTCGGCCATAACGGTCTTGAACAGCTGCTCCTTGCCCATGGCAGGCAGTAGGAATCCCATATTGCCGGGCTTGCTGCCCAGCTCGCGGGTCACATCGTCGCCGTGGATATAGTCCACCTCGCCGCCGTTGTCCTTCAGGTACTGGTCAATAACGCCCTGTAGCGTACCCACCGCCAGCTGCACCTTGGGGTCAGGCACAGTGATGAAGTGGCTCTCGCCGTTCCACACGAACTCGATGGTGTGGCCGTCGCCCTTGCCCTCATAGGCGTTGGGATAGGCGGCGCGGAAAGCGTCCATGAACTTCTGGTGATCCACGCCGAACAGCACCCGGTGGATGGGCTCGAACTGCAGGGCATCGTCGTGGTTATTGACCACCTCCACCAGTGCGTAGCGGGCGGGAAGCGCCAGATACTCCTCGGGGGTCTTGCCCTTCTTCTGCTCCTCATAGCAGGCCTTGGCAGTAGCCAGAGAGTGGTTGCCGTCGCCCACGGCGAACAGCAGGGGCGCCACGCCGGAGACGTTGTACTTTTTCTGCATGGCTTCATCGGTGGTCAGGCCCTCCAGAGCATTGGCCACAGCATCGATCTGCTTATCGGACAGCTTAAAGCCGCGGATGTGGCCGCCGTCCTGCATCAGGTCGAAATCATACACCTTCTCCATCCCCTCGGCAGCGGCAGTCAGGGGCTCAATAACGGTCTTGTCAGGATCGTCGATCAGCAGCATCACATGGGGCAGCTCGATGGGCGCGTTGCGGCGCACCTTGGCCCGGGGCGGAATGCGATCCAGCACGGTGCCCTCGGTGGCACGGATCAGTGCGCCGGAGCCGGGGGTGAAATCATAGGCATCCAGATCCACCATACCGATCAGGCCGTGGCGGATCTTGCCGTCGGACTGCTGGCGCTCAATATAAATCAAGGAGTCAGTCAGCGTCTCAAACACGCCGTCGGCCAGGTACTTCTTCATGGAGTCGTTGATATTCTCGATGTACTCGTCCACGTTGGGAGCCTTCAGATTGGCTTCCGGCAGGATCAGGCGCAGGGTGGAGGGCGCATCGCCCACTTTTTTCTCCACTGCCTGCCAGTACTCCGGCTCAGAGGTGAACTGGTCGCAGGCGACGACTGCCCACTTGTTCATGTCCTGGCCCTTGGGCAGCAGGATATCCGCAGGATAAAAACCCAGCTTGTCAAACTTCTTGTTCATGGTCTCCTCCTTTTTATATGTACATGGTCGTGTACAGATTGTTCTATACTGATAATACCAAATTAACGCTGCTTTTGCAATCGCTTTTCCAAATTTATTCAGGCAAACTGAAAATTTTTTTGTGTATATACGATGTTGCCAGGGAAATGCTATACAAAGCAGTAGTCTTTTCAGAATGGAGGTCTTTGTCATATGAAGATTCTTGACCGTATCGCTCTGGTACTGGTCATCATCGGCGCTTTGAACTGGGGCGCCGTGGGGCTGTTCCGCTTCGACTGCGTGGCAGCCATTTTCGGCGGCCAGGCCGTGGCCATCAGCCGTGTTATCTACGCACTGGTGGGCATCTCCGGGCTATGGTGCATCACCCTGCTGTTCCGTAACACGCCCACTGAAGCGTAGAGATATGAGATATGGAAAGACCGCCTCTTGGCGGTCTTTCCATATCTCCCGGATTATTTCATCATTTTCATTTTCTTTTCTATGCGCTTGCGTTCCTTCTTTCTGCGCCGCGCTTCATAGCCATCGCTGGCTGCGGCAAACACCCTCTCATACGGCTCCGGCAGCCACTCACTCATATAGCGGCAAAGCTTCTCACCGGCCGGGAATTTAATAAATCCCTTTTTGTTGCGCAGCAGATAGCTCTTGTTCCGGCACTCCTGCGGATAAGACTTTGTGGAAAAATACGCCATATCTACAGGCGTAACCGCTTTTCGCGCCGAACCCGGCCAGCGGTAGTCGATGCCGGTATATCGAATCTCCGTCTTTCTCAGCCGCACTGTCCGCATAAAGGGACACTTCCAAACGATCTCGTCCTCCGTGACCACAAGGCACCCAAAGCATCTGTACCAGAACTGACGAAGCAGTGCGTAGTACAACGACACCTCTACCAGCAGGAGAAAAGGCATCTCCCACCATGCCAGCATCATTCCGGCCATTCTGTCCCGCACAAAGAGATACGGGAGCCACACCATAACAGCCAGTACCGCCAACATGAGAAAACACCCCTCGGTCAGTAGGATGATGTGCTCGTGAAACACTTTTCGCTTTACAATATCCGCTTTTTCCGCCTTGCGTTTCATGGTGCCGCCTTTCCATCAACCTGATAAAGCCTTTTTGCTGACAGTCAAAGCATACCGCCGTTATAGCGGCGCTGGACGCGCCAAAGAATGGCGAACGACGCCGCAAGACCGACGAACAGCACCACCAGCGAAGCGGTGACCGCGCCGGGAAGTGTCCACAGCAGAGGGACAATCCCACTAAGTACCAGTGTTCCCGCAAGGGCGAAAAGTCCGGTGGAAAAGGCCCGGCCATAGGCTGCCATATCCTCCGATCTGACTCTCTCCCTGTGATATTCATGGATCAACCCCGTTTTTCCGTGGTAGATCAGGAGTCCGAGCAGCATAAAAAGGGCTGCGATGGCCCACATAAGAACAGCATAGGCAATCATAGACGTATCCTCCACAATTTGTTGCATAACTTCTACATATTTTGTGCTCTATTTTACCAATAAATGTTTTACTAATTCCTCGTTCGGGTCAGCTAAAACGGTCTGATAATTGGTATAAACTACCATTCCGGGCTTAGCGGCGGCGGGCTTCTTTACGAACTTTACCTGGGTGAAGTCAACGGGTACTTTTGTGCTGCTTTGCGCCTGGGAAAAATAGGCGGCCAGAGAGGCGGCCTCCGCGATGCTCTGTGCATCGGGTCGTCCGCCACCGGTGGACAGTATGACGTGGGAGCCGTGGATCTTCTGGGTGTGGAACCACAGGTCCCACTTCTCCGCCGTCCTGGTGGTCAGGCGGTCGTTCTGCCGGTTGCTGCGGCCCACAAAAATCGGCAATCCGGCGGAGGAACGGAACTCCCGGGGCTTGCTGGGGCGCTGGAAGGGCTGCTTTTTCCCACCCTTGGCGCGGAGATAGCCGCCGTCGGTCAGTTCGGCGCGGATGTCATTGAAATCCTGCTCGGACTCGGCCTGCGCCAGCTCCTGCAGAACACTCTCCAGGTACTCAAGTTCAGCACCGGCTCTGGTCAGCTGCTCTGTGAGGTATTTTTCCGCGGTCTTGGCTTTTGTATATTTTTTGAAGTATTTAGCGGCATTTTCCTGGGGTGAAAGGCGGACATCCAACGGAATATCTATGTCTTTGCACGCCGGATCATAGTAGTTCTGCGCCGTGAGGCGGCTCATGCCGCGCTCCATCCGATACAGATTTGCCGTGATCAATTCGCCGTAAATGCGCCACTTATCCCGGTCTTTGCTGTCAAAAAGCTCCTTTTCCTGCATGGTGATCTTGCGGCGCAGACGAGCGGCGGCGTTATTGGCCGTTTTCAGCAGGTCCTGCCCCTTCTGCTTGACACGGTCCGCCTGCTCGCGCTTGGCGTAGAAGTTATCCAACAGGGCGGAAAAGCTGCCGTACTCCTCTGCCGCTGCCGCGCTGCCGTACTGACAAACAGGCAGGTAGGTGAAGTCCATAGGCGCGCCGGAGCGTTTCAGCATAACGGGTGTAAAGTTGTTAGCATTCACAGTGTCGCGCCATACGGAGAGCGCGGCCCAAAGTGTCTCGGCTGTCCGCGGCGCAGGGGCATCCACGGCACCGCAGGCACGAAACGCGATCTCACGGGCCACCAGCGGTGAGATACCGTTGAAGGTGTCCACCAACCACCTATCCGCAGGCATATCCTCCCCTGCCACGGCGGCAAGACGGGAAAACATCTCCCTCTCCACTGTGAAGGGGTCAACCTTGTCAGGCGCTGCGGGAAAACGATAAAACAGGCCAGGAAGTGCCTGACGGTCCGGGTTCATCTCGAAGTCGATGCGGCGCAGGCAGTCCAGGATACGGCCGTCCTTATCGGCTAAAATGAGGTTGGCGCGGCGGGGAAACGCCTCTAAAATGAGGGAAAAACGGCGGCGTTCGCCCAGCTCATCGGCGGCGGAAATGTGTATGTTTACCACACGTTCCAGCGGTATTTGTTCAATTTTTTCAATAATTCCGCCTGACAGATACTTTCGCAAAAGCATACAGAACATGGGGGGCTGGGCGGGATTGTCCCGGAGCAGCTCCGTCAGGTGCAGGCGAGGCTGCCCCCCTCCGGCGGACAGCAGGAGGCGGCGGCTGCCCCGGAGCAGCAGCACCACCTGATCGCGGGCAGGCTGCTGTATCTTCTCGATACGGCTGCCGGCGACCAGGGGCGAAAGCTCCGCCACCACAGCTTGCAGGCATACGGCATCCAGAGGCATATCAGGTCTCCTCCATCATGGCGCGGAACAGCTCCTCCGCGCGGTTTTTATCACCTTTTAAGTATAAATAGCCCATTAAACACTCTAAACCGGTGGCAGAATGGTACTGGGCAGGGGTGGCGCTGCGGGACATGGTGTGGACGTTGGCGTTGCGGCCGCGCTTGTAGACCGCCTGCTCCTCGTCCGTGAGCAGCGGGAGCACCTTCTGCATTTTTTCCGCCTGGGCGGGGGCGCAGACCAGGGCGATGGTGGCGCGGTGCAGATCCTTGCCTGTCGCTGTACCGTGGACACAAAGCCAGGTGCGGACCAGCGTTTCATAGACCGCATCACCCATATGGGCCAGGGCGATGGCGCTCATTTTACGCAGCTCATCAGGGGATAGTTTTGGGGCAAAATAGTTCAAAATATTCCACTTCCTTTACCCCCTCAGTATGACACATTTGGTTTGTTTTGGCAAGAAAAAGTGTCGACAAGGGGGCACGTATATGATACAATTTAGGCAGCGATGCTTTACGTTTATGTTCCCTTTTTTGTACTTTGTTGATACCTTATCACATTTTCTGCGCAAGGCGCACACCAAGCTGCGTCAACAGGCGCATTTCAGGAGGTTTTTTATGCCGCATACGGAAAAACGCTATAAGAAGGGCGAGATCATCTGCCGGCCCAAGGAGATGGTGATGAGTATGTACAACATCCTCTACGGCAGCGTAGGGGTGTACTTCGACTACGGGACGCCAGAGCAGGTGGAGGTAGTGACCATGCGGGAGGGCGACTTCTTCAACGTCATCAGCTTTTTGGAGTCGCGGCCCCGGAACACCACGGCGGTGGCGCTGGAGAACACCATCGTCAGCGAGATCACCTATGACAACTTCAGCGCGTACTTCCGGGAGAAGCCGGCGAAGATCATGAGCCTTTTGCAGCACATGAGCGCGCGGATGCGGCAGATGCAGAAGGCCTATGTGGACACCTGCCACGCGCTGGAGGTGTACGGCGACAAGGCAAAGCTGGCGGCGGAGCACGGCGAGTGGACCGACAGCCACAACCGGACGTACAACCTGCTGAAGGCCATGTTCCCGTCCGTGTACCACGAGGAAGAGAAATAGATACGCATCCCCCGGCTTTTGGCCGGGGGATATTTATTTACCGTTATCCTATTTGCAGATACGGGTTGTGGAAACTGGAAAAAACCGGTATACTGAGGGAGAGAGGATACGAGGCGCGCGCTTCGGCGCGCACGGGAGAGAAAGGAGTGAACGGATGAAGAGACGATTTCTGGCGCTGGTACTGGCAGGCTGTCTGGCTGCGGTGCTGAGCACCGCAGCGTGGGCGATGTGTCTTAATGTGGAGCTGCCAAGCGGCGAGACGATCGCGCTTGATGTGGAGTCTGGGGACAGCATCAACAACGTAAAGCAAAAGGTACAAAATGCCGCCGGGGTCTCTGTGACGGAGCAGTACCTGTACTACGGCGGGAAATTTTTATATAATGGCCGCACGCTGGCGGACTATAACATCCAAAAGGAGAGCACCCTGCTGGTGGCTTCCGAAGCAAAAGGCACACCCAGCGGAACGCCGCTGACCGCTGCAGAGCCCTCAAAAGAATGGGTCGATATAACCGAAGAAAAGGTATTGACCGAAGGCACATATTTTCTGTGCAATAATGTGAACCTGACGCATCCGCTGGTCATTCAGGGCGACGTGACGCTGGACCTGAACGGGTTTGTGCTGCAATATGAAAACAGTGGCGCAAACGACAGCGTTATCCAGGTGGACAGCGGCACGCTGACGCTGGTGGACAGCCACCCCGCCGCCATACACAAGTTTGTCAAGAATACCGATGACCTTTGGATGCTGGACGAAAGCCAGGGCGCCGGGATCGTCCGCGGCGGTATCATCACCGGCGGAAATGCCGGTTATAATGACGGCGGCGGTGTGTACGTCTGTCCCGGCGCGGAGCTCGTGATGCGGGGCGGCAGCATCGTAGGCTGCAAGGCCAAGCAAGGCGGCGGTGTGTATGTGGCCGACAAAAATGAGGCCAAAACACTTGGCCGCTTCACTATGAAGGGCGGCAGCATCGTAGGGTGCGTGGCTACCGATGAGTCCTACAGCGGCGGCACCTTCAACGGTCAGGTGCGAAACAGCGGCGTAATCGAGAACGGGCAGTTCAACGGCGCGGTCAATAATTACGAGGGGACTATCAAGGGCGGAACGTTCAACGGCAGCGTGACGAATGAAGGAGCCGGAAGGATCAGCGGCGGGACCTATAACGGAAGTGTGTATGGCACGTTCTACACCGTGGCTTTTGTGAGCAACGGCGGCACGGCTGTACCAAATCAGAAATACGCCAACACGCCTGTCACCGCACCCACTGTCAGCAGAGCCGGGTATACCCTTGTAGGCTGGTACACAGACGAGGCGTGCACCGCGGCCTACGACTTTACCCAGCCCGTGACGGACAACATCACCCTGTACGCCAAGTGGGAGGCAGCGCCCCGGTACTACTACAACAGCGGCACCACCACCGATACCGACAATGCCGACGAGGACAAGAAGGGCTCCCCCAAGACCTTCGACCCGGGCGCGGGCATCTACGCCGTGAGCGCGGCGCTGTCGCTGACGGGAACGGCATGGATCGGCCGGAAACGGCATTGAGCAAAAAAAGAAAGCCCTTGCGGGCTTTCTTTTTTTGCGTATTCTCAGATGTGCATACAGACGTCCCAGGCGCCCCAGATGACGTTGCGGAGGTTGCCCCACTTCTCGCAGGTGCCCACACGGTAGACCTTGTGGTCGTCGGCGGCGATGGGAGCGGGCACGAAGCCGATGCCGTTGACCACGCTGTCACACTCGATGCGGATCTCGGTGCCGTCCTGCTGCTTGACCATGACGAAGCCGTCGCCGATCTCGGTGATGGTGGCGTTCAGGTAGACGGGGACCTTCTTGAACGCCAGCATCTCGCGGAGGAAGGAAGCGTTGGCCAGGCAGGTGCCGGGAGTGGCGATCAGGTCGTCGGCGTACTCGACGATGATGGGGTGCTTGCCCTGGAGGACCATCTCATAGGCGGCCTCGCAGGAGGACTGGCCGCCGCCGAAGAAGACGATGCGGTCGCCGGCGTCCACCTGGTTCAACAGCAGCTGGGTAAAGTTGATGGTCTTGTTGAAGCCCTTGACCGGCAGGGTCTTGGGGTGGGAGCCGGTGCAGACGATGATCTCGTCGAACTCGCGGCGCAGGGTGGCGGGGGCGTTGATCTCCATGTTGAAGCGGACCTCGATGTCGTTCTTCTTCAGCTCACGCTCGTACCAGCGCAGCAGGGCCTTGTCGGCCTCCTTGAAGCTCATGGCGGAGGCGGTGATGTACAGGCCGCCCAGCTCGCTGGTCTTTTCGAAGATGACGGGGGTGTGGCCGCGCTGCTTGAGCACCAGGGCGCACTCCATGCCGCCGATGCCGCCGCCGATAATGGCGACCTTCTTGGGCTTGCGGGTGGGAACGATCTTGTACTTGTTGTGCTGCATGGTGCTGGGCGTCAGGGCGCAGCGGGCCAGATGCAGAGAGTCGTCCATGGGCTGCATATTGGGTGTGCTCTTGGACTTGTTGAAGCTGAAGCAGGCGTTGTGACAGTTGATGCAGGGCTTGATGTCCTCCACCCGGTCCTCCAGGATCTTATTGACCCACTCGGGGTCCACCAGGTTCTGGCGGGCGATGCCCACGGCGTCCAGACGTCCGGCGGCGATCTCCTCGGCGGCCTTGGCGGGGTCCATCTTACCGGCGCAGACCACGGGCTTGGAGGTGAAGTTCTTGATGTGTTCCACCTCGGAGAGGTTGCAGTTCTCGGGCATATAGACCGGGGGATGGGCCCAGTACCAGGCATCGTAGGTGCCGTTGTCGCAGTCGAACATATCGTAGCCGGCATCCTCCAGGTACTTGATGGCCTTCTCGGACTCGGCCATATCGCGGCCGAACTCCACGAACTCCTCGCCGGGAACGGCGCCCTGGCCGAAGCCCTTGGTCTTGGACACCACGGAGTAACGCAGGGCCACGGGGAAGTCCTTACCGCAGACGGCCTTGATGGCCTGGACGATCTCCACAGCGAAGCGGTAGCGGTTTTCGAAGGAGCCGCCGTACTCGTCGGTACGGTAGTTCATGTTGGCAATGGTGAACTGGTCCAGCAGATAGCCCTCATGCACCGCGTGGATCTCGACACCGTCAACGCCGGCATCCTGCAGGAGCTTGGCGGTCTTGGCAAAGGCGTCCACCATCTCGTGGATCTCCTCCACGGTCAGAGGGCGGGACTTGCACTCGGGATACCAGCGGTTGGGGGTGGCGGAGGCGGAGGCGGTGATGTAGTCCACGTTCAGGAAGGGCTTGCCCACGGCACCGAAGGCCTTGTTCTGGAGCATCTTGACCATGATCTCGTTGATGGCCATGGAACGGCCCATACCGGCGGACAGCTGAACAAACAGCTTGGAGCCAGTCTTGTGGAACTCCGGCAGCCACTCGGCCAGGTCCTTGAACATCTTTTTGTTCTGGTACAGCCAGCGGCCGCCCATGGTGTCGCGGACACACTGCATACCCGGCAGCACCAGGCCCACGTTGTTCTGGGCGCGGTTCAGGATGTGGTAGGCCGCTTCCTTGTCGAAGTGACAGGGCTCCAGCCAGCCGAACAGGGACGTACCGCCCATAGAGGGCTGCACGATACGGTTCTTGATCTCCACGTTGCCGATCTTCCAGGGGGTAAACAGAGCGCTGTATTTCTCGTTCATTCGGTGTTCCTCCTCATATTTTCAGCATACTGCCGGATTTTGCTTCCTTATTATAGCGGATTTTTGGGCGAAGTACAACAGCGAAATTGGAATAAGTGTCGTTTTTCTGGCAAATCCGTGAAAATAACCGGGAAAAAGCGGCAGGGACCTCCCTGCCGCTTTCGGCTTATTC
>UMGV01007472.1_pt1 | contig 12284 bp, 7 predicted proteins | sample 1965361 | NCBI WGS metagenome assembly UMGV01 (sample SAMEA4836081, study PRJEB28245) | human gut metagenome | biome: gut microbiome; material: fecal sample | place: Denmark | collected 2008
TAAATAAAGTTAAATCAAAGTGTTGCGGAATTAAGGATGAAACAAAACAATGTAAAGCCAGCTGAAGGTAAACTTGGTATTATGGTTGTAGGTTGTGGTGCCGTTGCTACCACATTTATGACAGGTGTATTGATGACTCGCAAGGGTTTGACAAAGCCTGTAGGTTCAATGACTCAGTACGATAAGATTCGTGTTGGACGTGGTGACGAAAAGCAGTACCTGCACTATCAGGATATCGTTCCGTTGGCTAAACTCGATGACATCGTCTTTGGTACTTGGGATGTATATCCACAGAATGCTTATCAGTCAGCAATGTACTGCGAGGTATTGAAGGAAAAGGATATCAATCCTGTTAAGGACGAATTGGAGCAGATTGTTCCAATGAAGGCTGCGTTCGATAAGAACTATGCCAAGCGTTTGACTGGTGATAATGTCAAGGACTGCAAGACTCGTTGGGAAATGGTTGAGGCTTTGCGTCAAGATATTCGCGACTTCAAGGAGAAGAACGGTTGTGCTCGTATTGTTGTGATTTGGGCAGCATCTACCGAAATCTACGTTCCTGAGGACGAGAAGGTACACGGCACATTGGCAGCTCTTGAAGAGGCTATGAAGGCTGACGACCGTGAGCACATTGCTCCTTCCATGTGTTATGCTTATGCAGCTTTGGTTGAGGGTGCTCCTTTCATCATGGGTGCTCCAAACACAACTGTTGATATTCCTGCTATGTGGGAATTGGCAGAAAAGACCAAGATGCCTATCGCAGGTAAGGACTTCAAGACTGGCCAGACTCTTGTAAAGAGTGGTTTTGCTCCTATTATCGGTACTCGTTGCCTTGGTTTGAATGGTTGGTTCTCTACCAACATTCTTGGCAACCGCGATGGTCTTGTTCTTGATGAGCCGGCAAACTTCCACACTAAGGAAGTGAGCAAGCTTTCTACACTTGAAACAATCTTGAAGCCAGACGTACAGCCAGACCTTTATGGACATGGCAACGATGAGGATACACAATACTATCACAAGGTGCGTATCAACTACTATCCTCCTCGCAACGATAACAAGGAAGGCTGGGATAATATCGATATCTTTGGTTGGATGGGTTATCCAATGCAGGTAAAGATCAACTTCCTTTGCCGCGACTCTATCCTTGCAGCCCCATTGCTCCTCGACCTCACATTGTTGAGCGACCTTGCTGCTCGTGCTGGTCGTTATGGCATCCAGCGCTTCTTGAGCTTCTTCCTCAAGGCTCCTATGCACGACTATACAAAAGGTGAAGAGGCTGTTAACAACCTCTACCAGCAGTATACAATGCTTAAGAATGCTATCCGCGAGATGGGTGGCTACGAGGCTGACGAAGAGATTGATTAATTCTCAAGCCCAATATATATAATAAGGTGTATCAAACATTCGTGTTGTTATGAGTGTTTGATACACCTTTTTTAGTGCTTTATACTAAGGTAATTGTTAAAATGACGGGTTGAAAGATAAAATAAATTACATTTTGCTTGTTACTTTTAATAAATTTGCTTAAATTAGCAACGGTTATTAAACCTAAAGATTTACTACGATCCAAAAATTAACGAAAACAGACTTTCATGATAAAAAGAGTTACCTTGTGTATCGCCATGTTTTTGGCAATACCATTTTTTTTATTTGCCAAAGATTATGTCGTTATGGACTTTGGTGCTAAAGGTAATGGCATGAGTGATGACGCATCGGCTATTCAGAAAGCTATTGATGCTTGTTCTGAAGCTGGTGGTGGTAATGTTGTCTTTTCTACCAATCACACTTTTATTTCTGGTCCTGTAGAATTGAAGTCTAATATTAATATTGTTTTAGAGGCAAACTCTGTATGGAAAGCTAATCCCGATGAAAGCATCTATAAGCTAAGCGCTTTTGGCGAGAATAGAGGTGAAGGCATGATGTGGATATATGCCAAGGATGCTAAGAATATCTCTATTACAGGTAAGGGAACTATCCATGGTAATGGTGTTGCCTTTATGGGTAAGGAGCTGCACGATTCTTATGAGCTTAAACCTGTAACAACCTTCGATCCTCGTCCACATGTGCTTACACTCTTTGGTGTAGACAATCTTACTATCCGCGATATTACCATCCACGATGGAGCCTATTGGACTGTGCATCTTATTGGATGCAATGGTGCTGTAATTGATGGTATAAACCTACTTAACAACCTGAAAATTCGCAATGGCGACGGTATAGACCTCGACCATAGCAAGAACGTTAGAATAAGCAACTGTCATATAACCTCGGGCGACGACTGTATCTGTTTGAAGAATCGTCGTGAGTATGAGGCTTATGGCTCATGCCATGATATCACGGTTACAAACTGCGTGATGACTTCTCGCTCGTGTGCTATAAAGATAGGTAGCGAGAATATGGACTCTATATATAATGTGGTGTTCGACAACTGCGTTATCACCCGCTCTAATCGTGGACTTGGCATACAGAATCGTGATGAAGGAACTGTGACAGACGTTGTGTTCTCGAATATCCAAATGGATTGCCAATTATGGAGCGATGTGTGGTGGGGACAAGCAGAACCTATCTATGTAACCAGCTATCCTCGTGCTAATGGCAACCATAAAGATGCTAATTGGCGTTTCCCAAAGGGGGAAACTAAGGGCAGATGTGGTGAGGTGAGTCGCATATTTTTTAATAATATCACCGCTGTTAGCGAGAATGGATGCTTCGTGGGTGGTGACGAGAAAGGAAAAGTGAACAACATATATTTTAATAATGTAAGACTTTTCAATAAGAAAGTCACTAACTACGAGGGCGGACAGATAGACCTTCGTCCATGCCGCGATACCAAGTTCTTGCCTACACAAGGTAAGAAAATCACTACACAGAATGTTACAGACAGTAGTTTGGAAGTATTGTAACTTTATTGAAAAACTATCTACACCAAGTAGAAATATATAGTCTTTACCTTTGCACTCATATTTTAACCCATAATAAACCTAAAAAATTAACAGTTATGCTAAAAGTACGAAACCATTCTAAAGCGGGCTTGCTGAAGACATTCTCTTTGGCATCCCTCTTGCTTTGTAGTACAGCAGCTATGGCACAAAGCCAAAAGTCGGGTGTTATCAAAGATGCCAACGGCGAGCCTTTGATAGGTGTTACCGTATTGGAACAGGGTACCTCTAATGGTACTGTGACTGATGTAAATGGTCGCTACACCCTGAAGACAACAAAGCCTAATGCGAAACTGAAAGTATCCTACATTGGTTATGAATCTCAAGTCATCACTCCAGGTCAGAGCGTTACTCTATCTGCAAACGATGCTACTCTCAATGAAGTCGTAGTAGTTGGTTATGGTACTATGCGCCGCAAGGACGTAACCTCTTCCATCACGACAGTGTCAGCCAAGGACCTTACAAAAGGTGTTTATACAGACCCCGCACAGATGTTGCAGGGTAAGGTGCCAGGACTGGTTGTTAGTTCTACTGGTGACCCGAATGGTTCTACCAGCATGACCCTTCGTGGTGTCTCTTCACTTAGAACAGGCGAGGCCATGCAGCCATACTATGTAATCGATGGTATTCCTGGTGTTGACATCTCGCTCGTAGCTCCTGATGATATTGAAAGCATTGATGTGCTGCGTGATGCCAGTGCTACAGCTATCTATGGTTCTAAGGCTGCAAATGGTGTAATCATGGTAACTACCAAGAGGGGTAAGACCAATCAGGATAGGGTGAATGTCACATATTCTGGCTACGTGGCCTTTGATGACATATTGAAGACCCTCGATATGGCTACAGCCGATGATATCCGTTCTTATGTAAGCAAGAATGGTATTGATTACGCATACGACTACGGACATTCTACCGACTGGCAGGACGAGGTGTTGCGTACTGGAATCAGCCACAACCACAACCTTTCTATCAATGGAGGCTCGAAGAAGACTACTTATATGGCGTCTCTGAACTACAACGACCGTCAGGGTATTGTTAGGGGTACGGACAGGAACCGCGTGAATTTCCGTTCACTCGTTTCTTCAAAGGTGCTGAAAGACCATCTCGACCTTTCTGTTGGTGTTAATGCCATGTATGGTAAGCATGAAGGTGTGCCTATGGACAATGAGGGTGCCTCAGTTCTCGATGCTATGAACTATTACAACCCGACCTTGCCTGTAAAGAATGAGGACGGCTCTTGGTCACATGGTGACGGTTCTAAGAACTATAACCCAATATCTCTTATCAACGAGGACTCTTCAGAATTTATCTGGAAGCGTATACAGTTTATTGGAAAGGCTACAGCATATCTGTATAAGGGCCTGACATGGAACTTCAGCTATCAGTTCAATAACAGACAGAGGACATATAGCAAGTACAATTCACACAACTCTCAGATTGATGGTGTTGCCGACCTTTATGGACGTGCTACCAGAAGTACTTACATGGGTGAGGACCAGACTTTCGAGACCTATATCAATTATGACACAACAATAGCAAAACGTCATAAGCTTGGCTTGATGGCTGGTTATACATGGGAAGAGCGTGACAACAATGACGGCTTCGGTCTTACTGTTCACAACTTCTTTGATGACACATTGGGCTGGAACCAGCTCTCTTATGCAGGAGCAATCGATGGTATGACAGCTGTTGAGAGCGGAACAAAGGAAACCATACGCAACATTTCTTTCTATGGACGTGCTACCTATTCCTATGATGGTAAGTATATGTTGCAGGCAACTGTACGTCGTGACGGTTCATCTGTATTCGGTGATGGTCACAGGTGGGGTACATTCCCCTCTGTATCTGCTGCATGGAACATTACAGAGGAAAAGTTCATGGATGGTATTAAGGAGTCTCTTAAGCTTTCGAACTTGAAGCTGCGTGTAGGTTATGGCGTTAGCGGTAATGCACTTGGTTTTGGAGCTTATGCTGCTGTTAAGAGGTATAAGGCCAACGGCTCCATCACAACCATCAATGGTAAGGACTATTCAACTCTCGTAACAAGTCAGCTGGCTAATCCTGACCTGAAGTGGGAGAAGACTGGTATGTTCAATATCGGCTTGGATTATGCTTTCTTTGATGGAAGGCTGAACGGTTCTATCGAGTATTATAATAAGGTGACGAAAGACCTGATTTGGGATTACCCAGTATCTTCATTCATTTATTCATTCGGAACAATTGCTGCCAATGTAGGACAGATTACCAACAGGGGTGTCGAGTTCTCTATCAATGCAATTCCTGTTAAAACTAAGGATTTCACATGGCAGACAACTTTGAACTTGTCTCACAACATGAACCGTGTAGACAAGCTTACTAACGATAAGTATTTCACAGCTTCGTTCACACAGGGTGACCCAATGGTGGCTGGTGTTTCTTCCAATGGCTATACACAGCAGATTATGGAGGGTGAGCCTCTTGGTACATTCTTTACATACGAGTTTGCCGGTTACGACGAGACTGATGGAACATCTCTCTATTATGAGCGTGATGCTGAGACAGGTGAGCGCACAGGCAAAAAGATTAAGGATCCAACATTCAAAGACCGTGCCATTACTGGCTGTGCACAGCCTGATCTGACCATGGGATGGAACAACACTCTTAACTATAAGAATTGGAGCATGTCAATGTTCTTCACAGGTGTCTTTGGACAGGAAGCATATAACGGTCTTCGTGCTCACTATACAGCACCAGACTTCTTCGCAAGCGGTAAGAACGTGCTTAAGGAGTTTATTACAGACCGCCCAGCTGCTGACAAGAGCTCAAATATCCCATCTGACAAGTTTATCGAAGATGCCTCCTATCTCCGTTTGCAGTCACTGACCTTGGGCTATACTTTCCGTAATTTGGATGGTTGGGTTAACAGCTTGCAGCTGTATGCAACAGTTAACAACGTATTTACAATTACTGGCTATGACGGTCTTGACCCAGAGGTAAACCTCGGTGGTATCGACCCAGGTGTTGATTATCGTTGGAGTACTTATCCGCATACTCGCTCAATCCTTCTTGGTGCAAAGATTAATTTCTAAAACGGTTTAAATTACAAGAATTATGAAACTTAACATAAAAACCATATTTGCAGCAAGTCTGGCAGCTTTGTCAGTAAGCTGTACCGATTTGGATGTTTCTGTGGATTCCCAATACACAAAACTTCCGAATAGTGAAGATGCCATTGAGTCGACAATGGCGGGCATTTATTTCCAGATGCGTGATTGCTTTGGCCGTCGCTTTATGGAAGCTCAGGCTTTGTCAAGTGACGAGTTCGTAGCTCAGTCGTTCTCTGGAAACTGGCTGGATGCCTATGCGTACTCAAACACTTCCCTGCACAATTTTACAGACGAGTGTGCAACCATCGACTGGATGAATGTCATGGGTGAGGGAGTTGTTAAGGCAAATGAAGTAATCTATTCAGATGCTGACCCAAAGTATATTGCTGCTGCAAGGGCTGTGCGTGCTTATTTCACATATCTCGAAATGGATAACTTCGGTGATGCTCCAATTAATGACGAGACTTATGCGGCAGAGCATGGTACGAGTCTTTCTGACCGCCAGCCGCGTGCAGACGTAGCAAGGTGGATAGAGCAGGAACTTCTTGATATTGCTGACCAGCTGCCAGAGGAGCCAAATGGTGAGAACTATGGTAAGCCAAATAAATATATGGCATACGGTCTGCTGGCTCGTCTGTATATCAACTGGCCTGTTTACACCGCTGCTTCTGTTGACCAGTACGATGCTGCGACAGCCACCAATGAGAAGCTTGATGCCTGTGTTGCTGCTTGCGACAAGATTATCTCTTCTGGCAAGTTCGACCTTGGTCCTGCTCCTTATCGTTTCAAGTTTGGTCCCACCAATACTGAGCTTGTTGAGAGTGGACAAATCAAGGACTTTATTTACGTGATGCCTTATCATACATTGAATGCTACAGGTATGCAGTATGGACGTTCACATTCGTATAAGGACATCAAGTCTCTTGCCCTCAGCTATTATGGAGCCAAGATGTCTAACTCTGGTGGTGGCTACATCGCTGTTACGCCAGAGGCTTCTGCACGCTTCTGTCTTGATGGTGATGAGAGAAATACTATGGTGCTTAATGGTACCGTTCATGTTTACGATCCTACAACTCTTCTCCCAACTGATGAGGTCTGCTTGGATCGTAATGGCAATCCATTGGTGCTCACACGTGATATCACTTTAGTTAAGGATAATGCTGACCTTGATGTTGGTGACAATGTTGAGGGATGGCGTCAGGGCAACCGCTCCATCAAGTGGTTTGTAATCAATGACGACTTCAAGAACGGACGTAACCAGTCTAATGATATTCCTCTCATTAGGTATGCTGATATCCTCATGATGAAGGCTGAGGCTATCACACGTGGTGCCAAGGCTACAAATGGTGATACTCCGCAGTCGCTGTTCAACAAGATTCGTTCTTACGTAAGTGCTCCAACTATCAATCATGCTCCTTCTCTCGAAGAAATATATGAGGAGCGTGGACGTGAGTTCTTTGATGAGAACCTTCGCCGTATTGATATGATACGTTTTGGACACTTCGAGGATGAGTATTGCTTCCACAAGAAAGGCTTTGAAAATGCTAATTTCGACAAAACACGTCGTATATTCCCACTCCACAAGAAGAACCAGCTTGACTCTAACCCAACTTGGAAACAGAACCCAGGTTACGCAAAATAATAACTAAAAATATCTGATATCAAAAAAGACGCAGTAGTACTTCTGTTCCGAACGAAGTATTACTGCGTTTTTTTGATAGCTGATTGTGGTCTTTTTCCCGAATAGATGGAGACTCTGTGGAAATTTAGTGGGGATAAGCATAAATCTTGGCTCTATGGAAATTATGGCTAAATGGATGAAACGTAAGGTAAGTAAATATAAATAATTAACTGATATTTTATTATTGCAGTCTGCTAAAACTATTTACAAATTACAGATAGTTAACCATAAATGTTGATTTTAGAAAATATAGTTGAATCCTGCAAGTTATATAAGTGGATAAAACAAGTATCCCAGTACCACTTTTAGTACCACTTGGGTGGTACTGGAGTTTCACTTAGGTGGTACTGGAGTTTCACCTAAGTGGTACTGGCAATGAAACTAAATGTCTTTTTAAAGGAGGTTAAGAGCTTTTTTGTCTATTGCTGTCAGCTAATACCTTTTATGCTCAAATAGTTTTAGTAGACAGCAATAATAGAAGTATAACTTCGACAACGGCTAATATCTGTTAACTTGTTGAATGAAAGCAACTTACTATACCTCAATACCTATAATTATCAATTTTGCTTTGAGATAGGTTTGTTATTGCGATTATTAAGAAAATATACTACAAGCAACACATTGTCGGATTGTAAAGCCTTACAGCAAGTTCTCGCCACCACAATAATATCTTGTGTTTTCAATCTTTTCCCATGATATTTCCATTGAACCTAGATGGACTCTTCTTAGTTATTCCTCAAATAAGTTATGGAATGCTATTGTGTCCATTACCTGATAGTTTGGCTTGTTCGCAAACATCCTTCTGACAGCATTTAAATTGGCTTGAGTTAAAGCTTGGCTTTTCATCAAGATATAAAGGTTCGGTAAAAATGAATGATCGGATTTCACTATAGCTTTGGATTCAAAAATCTTCTTGCTTAGTTCTTTGGAGTCCAAGTTCCTGATGTTGTTTACTCTATACTTAGCATCAGCCAAAAGCAACTTGTTATTGTTGGTGTGTATCAATATGTCTGCCGAAGCCTTTTTGTCAGTATGATGTTTTTGAGAAATCTTTCTTTGAACATCATCCAGTTCGATAGCTTTGTCATTATCGGAGAAGACATTTTCAGAGTCAGGACATCCTTCTTGTTTTAGCAGGCTATGTAGCCCAACTAATTCTTTGGGCGTCCAACATTCTATGCAGACTCCCTGATAGGTTCCTATTCTATAAGTTGCCATAATTCTCCACGTATTTTTGAAGAGTTTCGTATGATTTGTTGAATGACTCAAATACAGGGTCTATGTCGTTTCCTAAGTACTTGTAATCGAATAGCTCGGAATTTTCTCGTTGTACAGCCAAATAGAAGTGTGTCTTCTCTAAGATACCTTCTTTCTCTGAAATATATCTGATGGCAGAAACCATATCAGGATTATGGCTTGCGATCATAATCTTAGTACCAAGCTCTTTGTTGACCATGACGAGAAGATGAGCAAATTCTACAATCCATTGTGGGTGCAGGTTTGTCTCTGGCTCATCTATTTCCAATAAAGTCTTATTGTCCAACCATCCATTCTCAATGAGTCGCTGCATATAGGCGAAGGTCTTGAAGCCAGAGGCAACCTTGTCTAATTTCACTTGTACGCCACTTTTTGCTTTGTATACCATCTCTGTTGTGCTATAGTTCTTCTCCTCTATGATTTTTCCATTTATCATAGATTCGATTACTTTTAGAATTTTTCTCTCCTTGTCATTGAGAGTAGAGTTTGCGCTTTTGTATTTTACGTAATGGAGAAAATCTTTCCAATAAGGTTTGTTAGTTTCTTTGAATGAAGCAACAATAGGCGTGTCAATATATAGGCTACGCTTGATGCCTAAAAGGGTTCCTATGTTCTCGGTTAAAATGGAAACACCATCTTCTTTTAATTGGATATTTGATGGATGTTCGTCCTTTTCTTGATATTCAGAGAATACCAATTCCCATATAGATTCAATCTTACGTTCTTCTTTTAGAATTGTATATTTTGATAACGCATCTGTAAAAAATATTTCGGTGTTGTCTTTGAATAAGGCCATAGGGTCACTGCCTTTTGTAATATTTAATTCAGAGAGAATACGCTTTTTGCTATTCTCATCGCTTTCTGATGAAAGGTAAGTATCTAACAATTTTGAAAAAGGTTCAATGAATTCATTGTAGTCTTGATGTAGTTTCTCAACATTGTAGTCTGCACAATATATCCATTGGTCAAAAGTATTCTTCAATCCATAAAGTTCTTTGTAATTGTCCTTGTCGTATACGGACATAACGGATGCTGAAAGCATAAGGTCGCTTATTTTTCTGCCAATTGTGTTATGGAAGTCACGCATTAATAAGAACTCATAGTCTTCTATAATGTTGAGGATATAATACAGCCATCTTGACAGCGTGCTCTTACCACAGCCATTGCCTCCTGCTATGACAGTGATGCCATCAATATCTATGTCAGCATGCCCAATGGCATGGTAATTTTCTATCTTAAAATTATACTTGCTCATGATGTATTTATTTTTATGTTTTATTATCTCAAAAAGCCATGTTCGTAAACCTTTGGCACAATCTTCTTGGCAAGAAGTTTATGAGCTTTGCGCAGGGCTGCATGAAGCTTTGTATATGTTTCGTCCTCGCTTGCGGAGTTCATGACCTCTTTGCCTTTCTTGTCCAATTTTGTTCCTTGGAAATACTTACGTATGTCATAATAGGCGGCATTTAAGTCAGCGTCTGGTTGCTTGTGATAATATTTCCAGAGTTCACGACCTGCATCAAAAACAGCTTTTGCTTCTTCTGAGAATACCAATGGAGAGTTTTCATTCTGACTGTCATCAAATAAGTTTCCTTGTATGGCTTTTGGACGACCCTTTCCTGATATATAATCCGTCATGAAATGGTCGCTCAACTCATTGGTTATGCCTAACTCTTCTTCGGTGAACGGTTGCCAATGGTTGATGCCTTTGTTTGATTGTATGTTGTTTGCCGTGCTAAACAACGTATAGGCAAGGCAGTCATTTTGAAAATCAACATCTTGCTTCCATGTTGCATTAGGATTTGTAAACTGATCTCTGTCATTTAGCCAATTTTTCTGTACCGAATGTCTTACGGCAAGGTATATTGCTATTTCTCGTAGATTCATATCTGTGATTTGTGTGCCTCTTGGGTGTGGTAGTTGAAACTTTTCATTGATGATATAATTGTAGTTCTGGTGCTGAAAGTCACACCCTGCAGCGTACATGAAACCTATTTTCTTCTCTCCTGTACGATTGCGAGTTGCTACAATCCAATCATTGATAGTTGAAACCTCTTGCTCCACGGCAAGACGTTTGGTTCCCATACTTTCTCCATACTTATCGAAAACATCTGCTATGATTTCACTGATAGGTTGTTTGTCGGTAGTATACCATGTGAAGAAACCTATTGGAAAATTGCTTGGCACATTGTCGAAGGTCTTGGCAGGGACAATAAACGCCTTGCCTGCTCTTGCAAGGAAGTTGCTTCTGAAAGTCTCGAAATTTGGTGCTACAGGAATCTTTAATTTTGAAAATTGACCTATTAAACAACCATCTATTTGTTCATAAATCCTTACCATAAATTGTGCAAATAGTTCGCGGCAAGCGATTCCCCATTTTTTAGAGTAAGTCTTATATATTTTAGTCTTGACAGCTACTCCTGTTGCATTTTCACCATTGCCAGTAACGGTTGTGGCAGTTGCAGCTTCTTTAAAAGGTGGATTGATAAAGATGACGAGTTTCTTTCTCTGTTCCTCATCTTTAAGTATCTCTTGCAATGCTTGTGGTACTTTTGCTTTGACAAACTCTCCTTCTTTTGTAGTGTAGTCTAAGAGAGAATCATTGAGAAAATCAAATTGGAAGACATGGTTTTCGTAAAGGTTGAAGCCATCCTTGATTCTTTGTTTCATGGTTGCTACATCATTTTGCTCCAATGTGGATGCCCATAAGTTTCCCTTATTGGTAAGTCCTGCAAGAAGATTGCCAGTGCCCGCTGCACAATCCCACACATAATAGTTGTCTTGCCAGTCCTCGCCAAGTTCCATTGCTATATATTCTTGAGCTTTTTCAACCCATTGTAATGGAGTGAAATAGGCACCATGATACATTCTGACATTTTGTGGACGCAATCTGTCCGAACGTTCGATGATATAGTCTCGATATTCCTCACGAGGTGGACGCTTGTATCTTTGCCAAAACAAACGGTGTGCCATCTGTTTGTCGTTGAATTGTATGTCGGTAAATAATTGCAGATTTCCTTGCTTCTTGCCTGTGATGACTTTGTAATGGTCTGATTCTAATAAAACAGAGAGATTCTTCAATAAAGTAGAGTCTTCTACAGACATTAAATCCGCCATGAAAAAGTCGCCATCATAGATGCCTATCTTGGCAAGGCTATCCCAATCAACAGCGAGCGTATCCTTTACTTCTTTCAACCAACGACGATATACGTGTGGAAAGTTGTTCTTATTGACATGAAGTTTAGAAACACGTCTTCCTGTCAAGGAAAATTTGTCCTTGATAAACCTTAATTCCGCAACACTATAGTTTAACATTATTTA
>UMGV01088854.1_pt1 | contig 12274 bp, 5 predicted proteins | sample 1965361 | NCBI WGS metagenome assembly UMGV01 (sample SAMEA4836081, study PRJEB28245) | human gut metagenome | biome: gut microbiome; material: fecal sample | place: Denmark | collected 2008
TACGAGGAGGGCGAGTATGAGGTGCTTGCGGCCTTCTATGACCGGGTCTATTACACCTACGAGAACTGCTTCAAGTTCTATCAGTTCATCGACGCGGCGGACGAGGCGGACTTCAACAACGCCATCTCGAATTTCCGCTCCAAGGCGCTCTACGACACCGGCGTCACCGCGGCCTACGGCGACAAGCTCATCACTCTGGTGACCTGCGCCTACCACGTGGAGGACGGCCGCTTCGTTGTCGTCGCCCGAAAAAAGTGACCGTCATTCCATTCACGCATATAACAGGGCTGTCTCATGGAGACGGCCCTGTTTTTTGCCTAATTGCAGAAAATCGACGTCTTTTTCCATTGACTTTTGGCGTGATATTGCGTATAATTCAGGCATAAAGGTAATGATGGCGTTACCGTGCAGACGGTCTGTGCCTCCGGCATGGATCGCCAAATGAAAGGAGAGTATTTCAAGATGAAAAACCATGGTTTGCGCAGAATTTTCAGTCTGTTTCTGGCACTGTTCATGGTCTTCACCCTTCTGCCCACGACTGCGTTGGCAGAGGATACGACGGGGGCTGACGAAACCCAGCCCAAGGCCGTCGTAGTGGACGAGGGCGAGAAGAAGACCGACCCCCCCGCGCAGGAGCAGCCTAAGAACGAGAATCCCCCTGCACCGGAAGAGCCGAAAACATTCACTGTTACATACACTGACGGCGCAGGCGGCGCAGTATTTGCCGATAAGGTTTACAGCAACCTGTCGTCCGGTACCGCGACCCCCGCTTTCAGCGGCACCCCTGCCCGGGAAGGCTATACCTTCGCCGGCTGGAATCCCGCCGTTGCGGAAACCGTGACTGCGAATGTCACCTATGTTGCCCAATGGGAGGCGGGCAAGACCAGTGCAAGAAGAGTGACCTTGCCGACGATTCCCGACCCCGATCCAGCTCCCGCCGCTTTGAACACCGGCCATAAGATCGATGTCACCTTCACCGTCCTGTATGTGGGTGACGAATTCCGCATTGGCTACAATTACGGTTCTTCCGAAAAGACCAAGTTTGTTTGCCAGTATTCCTCGAATCACTCCGATACCGCGTATAACAACCACACGATTGCGATTTCTGACATTAAGGCTGCCGCAGGCCGCGCTACTGTTAACAGCGGCTACACGATCGTCGGTTGGTCGAAAGAATCCAATGCCAATCCCACAACGTGGTCGCTTAACAAGAGCGGTACGACCGCCTGCAATAAGGGCACTACGATTTATCTCGTAGCGAAGAACCCCAACCCCACCACGAAATATACATACACGCTGAACTATGATGCCAATGGCGGCACCGGCGCGCCCAGTGCTGATTCGTGGTCTACAACAGATGCAGCTATCAGATACCACTCCTTTACAGTGAAGAATACCATTCCCACCCGGGAAGGCTATGTCTTTAAGGGCTGGAAGGCCAAGGATGGATCTGATACGATCTACACCGGTGGGACGCTGTGTTCCGTATCCCAGCAAGGCAATGATGTTGTCAAGAATGGCAACACCTGGACCAGAACGCTGTACGCCGTGTGGGAGGAGGACGCTCCCGCCCAGCCCACTGCCCCCGACAATGACACCGTCAAGGCTCTGCTGGGCGAAAATGCGGTACAGATTATCTGCACCAACGCGCAGATCGGCCATGGCAGCAAGACCTTCGGTCTGATCGACGGCACGTTCACCGTTTATCAGAGCAATAACCGCTGTGAGGTCGTCATCAATAGCCTCAGCCCCTACGTGAACGAGTTCAACGCCGCTGTTAGCGTCCCTGCGGGAACGCACATTACCGACAACAGCATGGCGGGTCAGAATCGGACAAAAATCAATCTGGTATGGAGCGACGGAAAATGGACTGCGGCGGATGCTCCCGCGAAGTACCATGTTCTGTGCAGCTTGCAGCCCGTAGAACCCACCACTCCCGGTGAGGGCGATCTGGAAAATATTGAGAAGCTTGTAAGGATTGTATGCGACAGAAACATCCATGATGCCAAAGAATATGGCGTGATTGCAGGCTCGTGCGAGTTTGGCGGCATCGACATGACCGGCGATGTGCCCACCTGCCCCGTCACCATTCGGGCGGCAAAGTATGTCGAAGCATACAATGGCACGATTGGTGTAGAACACACCATTACCGGTGATACCGAGAGACTCCTTATCCTGGCCTGGGATGCGAACAATAATGTATGGCGGCCGATGACTGATACCCCCGTTACCTTCCCTGTCGAGTGCGAAGAAGAGCTGTTCCCCGTCCATCTTGTGATTTATCGCAACGGCAACACAAAGACGGCTTATAAGGACATCCCGCTCGAAGGCCAGCCGAAGGGGCATGTCATTGACCTGTCCACGATCGACATTGCCGACTATTACACCGGGAACTACGAGTTCTATGGCTGGTACGACGACGGCCTGTTTAATATCTACAAGAGAGACCCCGCAAATCCCCCTGCCGGTCTGAAGGAGAAAACCGTCAACGGGTGGACGAATTTTAAGTGCATGGTCTACGACTATGTCCCGGTCGTTTACTTCCAGAGCGAGGAAGCCTGGAGAGACTACCAGAATGACCACAGCAAGACCGAAGGTCGGCTGTACAGCACCACTGCGCTCTTTGGTTCGACCCTTCCCACCGCGGACGCTCCCACCCCGACCCGCACCGGCTACACCTTCAAGTTCTGGAGCCGTGAGGGTCAGAACGGCGACGTAACCGGCCAGACCGTGAACGGCTGGACGAATCTGTACGCCGTTTGGGAAAAGAACACCTACACCGTGACCTACACCGACGGTGTGAACGGCGAGGCATTCGCGGATCAGGCTTATACGGCAAAGCACAAGGATGCCACCCCCGCTTTCGTGGGCATTCCCGCCCGCGCGGGCTACAAGTTCCTCGGCTGGGAACCCACGGTTGCTGAAACCGTGACCGAAAATGCGACCTACGTCGCTCAGTGGGAAAAGCTCTACACCGTCACCTACACCGATGGCGTTGGCGGAAAAGCCTTTAAGGACGATGTCCATTCCGATCTGGAGAAGGACACCCCGACTCCCGCTTTCTCCGGCGACACTCCCACCCGTAAGGGCTTTGTGTTCGACGGCTGGACTCCCGAGGTCGCTGAGACCGTGACCGAGGATGTCACTTACACCGCTCAGTGGAAGCCCGTCCAGCCCGATAAGAAGGCCATCGAGGGCGCGATTGGCAGAGGCGTGGCGGTTGTCTGCGATAACCAGAACGTCAAACACGGCGAAAAGAAGTATAAGCCGACGCTGGGCGAGTACACCGTCAGCGATGTCATGGGCACCGCCGCCGATGGCTACACCTGCACCGTTACCGTCAAGGCAGCCAAGTTCATCGAGAAGTACAGCTCCGATATGGGCGACGCGGTTCATACGCTGATTGCCGGTGAACCCGCCGAAAAGACCATTGAACTGAAGTGGAATGGCGAAAAGTGGGTCGCTGAGACCGAACTGCCTGTCACCTTCCATACCCTGTGCCCCCCCGAGCAGCCCAGCAAGAAGGACATTGAGGGTGCAATCGGCAGAGGCGTAAAGATCGTCTGCGATAACCAGAACGTCAACCACTGGGGCAAGGATTACAAGCCGACGCAGGGTGAGTACACCGTCAGCGACGTCACCGGTACCGCCTCCGAGGGCTACACCTGCACCATCACTGTCAAGGCAGCCAAGATCATCGAGAAGTACAGCTCCGATATGGGCAAGACCCATGAGCTGATCGTCGGCGAGCAGGCTGAGAAGACCGTCGAGCTGAAGTGGGATGGCGAAAAGTGGGTCGCGAAGACCGAACTGCCCATCACCTTCCACGTCGAGTGCCCCCCCGAAAAGCCCACCTACGATGAACTGAAGGAGCTGGGCATCAACGCGAAGGTGGACTGCACGACCACCACCGCGCACAACGACAAGCCCTACACGCTCATCGAAGGCACTTATGACATCTCCGACCCCGCGCGCAAGGGAACTGCGTACACCTGCATCCTCACCGTAAACGCAAAGGATTACGTTGCCAAGTACAACGCAGAAGAGAATGTTGGCTCCCACACCCTTGATGACCGTGACAGCAAGACCATTGAGCTGACCTGGAATGGTGAGAAGTGGACGGCTGCGGAGAACAGCGTCACCTTCTACGTCAAGAGCGAGCTTCTCACCGTTACTTACACCGACGGTGTGAAGGGCGAGGAAGTCTTCGCGGATGTCGTCTACAAAGACATCCCCTACGGCACCAGCACCCCCGCCTTCGGCACGAAGGATCCCACTCGTGAGGGCTACAAGTTCGTCGGTTGGGAACCCGAAGTCGCCGAGACCGTGACCAAGAACGTGACCTACACCGCCAAGTGGGAGAAGCTCTACACCGTCACCTACACTGACGGCGCGAAGGGTAAGGCGTTCAAGGATCAGGTCTACAAGGATCTTGAGTCTGGCACCGATACCCCCAAGTTCGATGGCAAGCCCACCCGTAAGGGCTACACCTTCACCGGTTGGTCCCCCAAGGTCACTGACACCGTGACCAAGGATGTCACCTATGTCGCTCAGTGGAAGTCCGTGAAGAACGGCAAGGACAACATTCCCAAGACCGGCGACAGCGAGATCGTCATGGTTCTTGGCAGCGTGCTGCTGTTCTCCTTCTGCGGCGCGGCTGCTGTAAGCGTCTACGACCGCAAGAGAAAACATTTCTAAAATACGCAAGGGAGGCGACGGATTTCCGTCGCCTCCCATTTTTTGCCCCCATAACGCGGCTGCCCCCACTCCGGCATTGACTTTTTCTGCCTGATGAACTATATTATACGTGCATTTATATGAAGAAAAGGTGATAACGATGTACATAGATGATTATAAGCGCTGGCTGAGCGCTGATCTGGAAGATCCCGCCCTCACCGACGAACTGAGGAAAATCGAGGGACAGGACAATGAGATCAAAGAGCGCTTCGCCGTGGCGCTGAAATTCGGCACCGCCGGTCTGCGGGGTATTCTGGGTGCGGGCAGCAACCGGATGAATATTTACGTCGTCCGGCAGGCCACGCAGGGGCTTGCGAACTGGGTCAAGACCCAGGGCGGCAGCCAGCTGGTCGCCATTTCCTATGACAGCCGCATCAATTCCGACGTATTTGCCAGAAACGCTGCCTGCGTTCTGGCTGCCAACGGCATTCGGGTGCGGATTTACGACGCGCTGATGCCCGTCCCCGCCCTGTCCTTTGCCACCCGGTACTACAAGGCGAACGCCGGTATCATGATCACCGCCTCCCACAACCCCGCCAAATACAACGGCTACAAAGCCTACGGCCCCGACGGCTGCCAGATGACGGACGATGCCGCCGCCGTGGTGTACGCGGAGATTCAGAAAACCGATATCCTCACCGGCGCGAAGATGATAGCCTTTGAAGACGGCATCGCCCAGGGTCTGATCGAATACGTGGGCGAGGACTGCAAGGAGGCGCTGTACAGCGCCATTGAAGCCTGCGCCGTCCGCCCCGGCATCTGCAAAACCGCCGGACTGAAGCTGGTGTACTCCCCCCTGAACGGCTCCGGTCTGGTGCCGGTCAGCCGGGTGCTTCATGACATCGGCATTGACGACATCACCATTGTCCCCGAGCAGCAGTACCCCGACGGCAACTTCCCCACCTGCCCCTATCCCAACCCGGAGATCTTCGAGGCTCTGCGGCTGGGTCTGGAGCTGGCCGAGAAGACCGGCGCCGATCTGATGCTGGCCACCGACCCCGACGCCGACCGGGTGGGCATCGCCATCCGCTGCCCCGACGGCTCCTACGAGCTGGTCTCCGGCAACGAGGTGGGCGTGCTGCTGCTGGACTACATCTGTCAGGGCCGCATTGAAAAAGGCACCATGCCCAAGCGCCCCGTGGCGGTAAAGTCTCTGGTCTCCACTCCCCTCGCGGACATCGTGGCCGCGGATTACGGCGTGGAAATGCGCAACGTTCTCACCGGCTTCAAGTGGATCGGCGACCAGATTGCCAAGCTGGAGGCCGCCGGTGAGGTGGATCGCTTCATTCTGGGGTTCGAGGAATCCTACGGCTACCTTGCAGGCCCTTACGTCCGGGACAAGGACGCCATCATTGGCTCCATGCTGATCTGTGAAATGGCGGCCTACTACCGTTCCATCGGCTCGTCCATCAAGGCGCGGCTGGAAGCCATTTACGCAAAATACGGCCGGTATCTGAACAAGGTGAACTCCTTTGAGTTCCCCGGCCTGTCCGGCATGGACAAGATGGCCGGTATCATGGCCTCCCTGCGGGAGAAGCCCCCTGTAGAGATTGGCGGCTACAAGGTGACCAAGATCACCGACTACCAGAACACCGCTCAGACCGGCCTGCCCGCCGCCAACGTGCTGGTGTACAGCCTGGAAGGCGGCGCGACGGTCATCGTCCGCCCCTCCGGCACCGAGCCGAAGATCAAGACCTATTTCACCACTCTGGGCAAGGATCTGGCGGAAGCCGAAGCACAGGAAAAGGTACTCGCCGACGCTCTGAAGCCTATTCTCGCGTAATTCCGTGCAAAAAAGGCAAGTCGAAAAACGGCTTGCCTTTTTTGAACATTGTACATTACTCGATGATCCGGATCCAGCCTTTGGGGGCTTCCAGACGACCCATCTGGATGCCGGTGAGGGTATCGTAAAGCTTCTGGATGGTGGGACCCATACCCACGTAGTGAATTTCCTTGCCGTGATCCACAATGGTGCCCACAGGGGAGATGACCGCCGCCGTGCCGCACAGGCCGCACTCGGCAAATTCGCCGATCTCTGCCAACTCCACGGGGCGCTCCTCTACCTCCATGCCGAGATAGTCCTTCGCCGCCTGCAGCAGGCTGCGCCGGGTGATGGAGGGGAGAATGGTGTCGGACTTGGGGGTGACCAGCTTGCCGTCCTTGGTGACGAAAATCACGTTGGCGCCGCCGGTCTCCTCAATGTGGGTGCGGGTGGCGGAGTCCACGTAGACGTTCTCGTCAAAGCCCTTCTCGTGGGCATCCACAATGTTGTAAAGGCTCATGGCGTAGTTTAAGCCCGCCTTGACGTCGCCGGTGCCCTTGGGCGCCGCCCGGTCAAGATCGGAGATGCGCAGCTTCAGGGGCTTGATGCCGCCCTTGAAATAGGGGCCGACCGGGGTGACGAACACCCGGAACTGATACTCCGTCGCTGGCTTGACGCCGATGATGGCGTCGCTGCCGAACATGAACGGACGGACGTACAGCGTCGCGCCGGAGCCGTAGGGCGGCACCCACTGGGAGTTTGCGCGGACGGTCTCCACTACGGCCTGCACGAATCTGTCCTCGGGGAACACGGGCATTTTCAGGCGGCGGCAGGAGCTTGCCATCCGCTGGGCGTTCAGGTCAGGGCGGAAGCAGACGATGTGGCCATCCTCGGTGGTGTAGGCTTTCAGCCCCTCAAAGCAGGTCTGGGCGTATTGCAGAACGCAGGCGCACTCGCTCATGGTAATGGTGGCCTGATCGGTCAGGCAGCCGTCATCCCACTGGCCGTTTCGGAAATTGGAGACATAGCGCATGTCGGTCTGGACGTAGCCAAATCCCAGATTGCCCCAGTCAATATCTTTTCTTTCCATTGTAAACACCTCTCTGAAATTTTATTTCCCAATTCTAGCACCGCAGGAGGCGCAAGTCAAGCATTTGGTGCGGAAAAAAGTGTCTCATACAGGGACATTTGTCTTTTTCAGAGGAACCCACAAAAACCGCCCCTTCTTCCCCCCTTTTTCCTGCGAAAAACTCCAAAAGGGACTTGTATTCAATATGGTAAAGTGGTAAAGTATAGGAAAGCACCCCAGAAGAAAGGACTCCGTGTTATGGATATCGTTCGACATCCCGGTGAAGATCTGTTTTTCGAGGCCATTCTGTCCCTGCGGACGGTGGAGGACTGCCGCCTGTTTTTTGAGGACGTGGCCACCATCAAGGAATTGCAGGCCATGTCCCAGCGGTTCCGGGTCGCCTGCCTGCTGGACAGCGGCGAAAACTATATCGAAGTCTCGGAATCCACCGGTGCCAGCTCGGCTACCATCAGCCGGGTCAACCGGTGCCTCGTATATGGCGGCGGCTACCGGACGGCGCTGGACAGGCTCAAGGAATCGGGAGTCCTCCCGGAAGGCGAAGAAAAATAAAACAGGGTACACCCCTTGGCTCTCCCTTTGGGAGAGCTGTCACCGAAGGTGACTGAGAGGGCTTTTTCCCTGTTTTCTCTCTCCGTCTTCGCTTCGCTCAACCGCCTCTCCCGGAGGAAGAGGCAAGGGGGCAGTTCAATCGCGCCCCTATGCCCAAAAGCCCCGCCGTTTTCGGGTGTATCCATGTCCATTTTTCCCAATTGACAACCACTCCTACCCATGCTATAATTCAACAGATAAGTTCAGCGGCTCATCCCGCCCGTCTTGCCGCTTTCCCGGCAGGGCGTTTTTTACAGAAAGGAGATCAGCATGACGGATATGACGAAAGCCAAGGTTTACGCTGCTTCTTTGGGGTCCGTATTTTCCGAAGGGGTTTGTTCCTCCCTTTCCGCCCCCGGTCTTTCCGGGTTCGATTCTTCTGAATATGTTATTTTTCCCGGCTTTTGTGACGTGCATGTGCATTTCAGAGAGCCGGGTTTTTCTTATAAGGAGACCATCGCCACAGGCAGCCGGGCAGCCGCCCGGGGCGGCTATACCGCGGTCTGCACCATGCCCAACCTGAACCCGGTGCCGGACAGCGTGGAGCATCTGGAGGTTCAGCGCCGCCTCATCGAGGAAACCGCCTGCATCCACATCTACCCCTATGGCGCGATCACCGTCGGCGAACAGGGCGAAGCGCTTTCCGACCTGGAGGGCATGGCGCCCGACGTGGTAGGTTTTTCCGACGACGGCCGGGGCGTGCAGAGCGATGACATGATGCGGCAGGCCATGCTTCGCGCCAAAGCCCTCGGGAAGCCCATTGTCGCCCACTGCGAGGTCAACTCGCTCTTGCGGGGCGGGTACATCCACGACGGTGATTATGCCAAAGCCCATGGCCATCGGGGCATCTGCTCCGAAAGCGAATGGGGGCAAATTGCCCGGGACTTGCAGCTGGTAAAAGAAACCGGCTGCGCCTACCACGTCTGCCACGTCTCCGCCAAGGAAAGCGTGGCGCTCATCCGCAAGGCCAAGGCCGAGGGGCTGGACGTGACCTGCGAGACCGGCCCCCACTATCTGGTGATGGACGACAGCGACCTGCAGGAGGACGGTCGCTTCAAGATGAACCCGCCCCTGCGAGGAAAGGAAGACCGGGAGGCCCTGATTCATGGAATTCTGGACGGCACCATCGACATGATCGCCACCGACCACGCCCCCCACTCCGCCGAGGAAAAATCCCGCGGTCTGGAAAAAAGCGCCTTCGGCATTGTGGGCATTGAAACCGCTTTCCCGATTTTGTATACCTGTCTGGTAAAACCGGGCATTCTAAGCCTGAACAAACTATTGGAGCTTTTGTGCGTCAATCCCCGCAGACGCTTCGGTCTTCCTCTGGGGACAGACTACAGCATCTGGGACTTGAACGCCGCATACGCCATCGACCCGAAGGACTTTCTTTCCAAGGGCAGAGCCACGCCCTTCGCGGGCTGGCAGGTCAATGGAAAGTGCATCGCCACCATCTGTGACGGAAAGCTGGTATACGCCGCTCCGGAAACCCATACCGCCAAATAACGAGAGGAGAAACACCATGGCAAAAAGAACCGACATCAAGAAAATTCTCATCATTGGCTCCGGCCCCATCGTCATCGGTCAGGCTGCTGAGTTTGACTACGCCGGGACGCAGGCCTGTCTTGCCCTGAAAGAAGAGGGCTACGAGGTGGTGCTGTGCAACTCCAACCCCGCCACCATCATGACCGACACCATCATCGCCGACAAGGTCTACATGGAGCCGCTGACGCTGGAATATATCGCCAAGATCATCCGCTACGAGCGTCCCGACGCCATCATCCCCGGCATCGGCGGTCAGACAGGTCTGAATCTGGCCATGCAGCTGGAAAAGAAGGGCATTTTGCGGGAATGCCGGGTCAGGCTGCTGGGCACCTCCAGCGAGTCCATCGAGCGTGCCGAAGATCGTGAGCTTTTCAAGGAGCTGTGCCAGTCCATCGGCGAGCCGGTCATCCCCTCCGAAATTTCCTACTCCCTGGAGGAGGCCAAGGAGGCCGCCAAGCGCATCGGCTATCCTGTGGTGCTTCGTCCCGCCTTTACTCTCGGCGGCACCGGCGGCGGCTTTGCTTACAATGAAGACGAGCTGGTGGAGATTGGTCTCAACGCCTTCGCCCTCTCCCCTGTCCATCAGGTTCTGGTGGAAAAATCCGTCAAGGGCTACAAGGAGATCGAATTCGAGGTCATGCGGGACTCTAACGACCATGCCATCACCATCTGCGGCATGGAGAACATCGACCCCGTGGGCGTCCACACCGGTGACAGCATGGTGGTCGCCCCCATCATGACCCTCAGCGACCACGACATGAAGATGCTCAACGACTCCGCCATCAAGATCATCCGGGCGCTGAAGGTGGAGGGCGGTTGCAACGTTCAGTTTGCTCTCGACCCCAATTCCTCCAGATACTATCTCATTGAGGTCAACCCCCGTGTCTCCCGTTCCTCCGCGCTGGCTTCCAAGGCCTCCGGCTACCCCATTGCCCGGGTCACCGCGAAAATCGCCGTGGGCATGGCGCTGGAGGACATCAAAATCGCCAACACCAACGCCGCCTTTGAGCCGAAGCTGGACTACGTCATCACCAAGCTGCCCCGGTTCCCCTTCGACAAGTTCACCTCCGCCATCAACATTCTGGGCACCCAGATGATGGCCACCGGCGAGGTCATGGGCATCGGCTCCAATCTGGAGGAATCCCTGCTCAAGGGCATCCGCTCTCTGGAGGTAGGCGCGAACCACATCTACCATCACAAATTCGACGACATGACCACGGAGGAGCTGCTGGACTATATCAGCGTGTTCCGCTCCGACAACATTTTTGCCATCGCGGAAATCATCTACCGGGGCGTCACTGTGGAGCAGATTCATGAAATTACAGCCATCGACGTGTATTTCCTGAACGCCATCAAGCGCATTGTGGATATGGAGGAATACCTGAAACTCCACGTCAAAGAGGCGGAAGCCCTTCTGGACGCGAAGAAGATGGGCTTCAGCGATAAATATGTGAGCAGGCTCTGGAAATGCTCCGAGACGGACGTGTCCGATTTCCGCAGAGAACACGGTATGTTCCCGGCCTTCCGTATGGTGGACACCTGCCACACCGGCGCGTATATCCCCTACTTCTACTCCTCCTACACCGGCGGGAACGTCTCCCGGCTGACGAACAAAAAGAAGATCGTGGTACTGGGCGCAGGCCCCATCCGCATCGGTCAGGGCGTGGAATTCGACTACTCCACCGTCCACGCCGTCATGACCATCAAAAAGGCGGGCTACGAGGCCATCATCATCAACAATAACCCCGAGACCGTCTCCACCGACTACACCACCGCCGACAAGCTGTATTTTGAGCCTTTGACCCCCGAGGATGTGATGAACATCATCGACTTTGAAAAGCCCGACGGCGTGATCGCGTCTCTGGGCGGCCAGACCGCCATCAATCTGGCCCAGCCCCTCCATGACCGGGGCGTGAAGATCATCGGCACCGGCTGCGAGGCCATCGACAGAGCCGAAAACCGGGACGCCTTTGAAAAGCTCCTGAAAGAGCTGGACATCCCTCAGCCCAAGGGTAAGGCCGTCACCAAAATCGAGGACGGTCTCGCGGCGGCGAATGAGATCGGCTACCCCGTGCTGGTACGTCCCAGCTTCGTGCTGGGCGGCCGCGCCATGCAGATCGTGGCAAACGAGACCCAGCTGCGCCATTACCTGAAAAGCGCCGTGGAGATCGACGAGGACAAGCCCGTTCTGGTAGACAAATACATTCAGGGCCGTGAAGTGGAGATCGACGCCATCTGCGACGGCCGGGACGTGTTCGTCCCCGGCATCATGGAGCTGGTGGAGCGCACCGGCGTTCACTCCGGCGACTCCATCTCCGTCTATCCCTCCTTCTCCATCTCTGACAAGGTCAAGGGCATCATTCTGCAATACGCCAAAAAGCTGGGTCTGGGCATCGGCATTGTCGGCCTGTTCAATGTGCAGTTCATTGTGGATCCGGAGGACAACGTGTCCGTCATCGAGGTCAACCCCCGTTCCTCCCGCACGGTACCCTTCCTGAGCAAGGCCACGGGCTACAGCCTTGCGGACATCGCCACCGACGTGATTCTGGGTC
>UMGV01011656.1_pt1 | contig 12248 bp, 10 predicted proteins | sample 1965361 | NCBI WGS metagenome assembly UMGV01 (sample SAMEA4836081, study PRJEB28245) | human gut metagenome | biome: gut microbiome; material: fecal sample | place: Denmark | collected 2008
CTGATTGAATATATATTTTATTATTTCCTTTATTGGCAATGAAGTCTACTTCTAATTGTTTATAGGTATATTCTTTTTCCGTTCTTTCTTTTAGTTCTATGACACCAACATCAACGTTATAGCCTCTTCTTTTTAATTCTAGATATATGACATTTTCCATAATATGGGTTTCTTCGGGCTGGCGAAAGTTTATAAATGAGTTTCTTATTCCTAAATCGCTAAAATAGAATTTATATGGAGTACTCATATATTTTTTTCCTTTTACGTCATACCTTTCGGTTTTTTCTATTAAAAAGGCTTCTTCTAAATATTTTAAATAAAGACTTATGGTTTTGGGGTCAATATTTAGTCCAGCAGTAGATTTAAAGGTATCGGATAATTTTTTAGGGTTGGATAAGGAACCGATACTCGAAGATATTATTTCTACTAAACTAACTAGTTCGGCATCATTTTTTATATCATTTCTTTCTATTACATCATTAATATACACATTTTTTTGTTGAGTTTTTAGGTAAGATGCTTTTCTTTCATCGGTATTCATTGATACTACTAATGGTAATCCTCCATAGGTTATGTACTCTATCCAACCGTCAAACTTATCGCCTTCATATACTGACATAAATTCATAATAAGATAGTGGATATATTTTTATATCTTCCCCACGACCACGGAACTCGGTAATTATGTCACTTGACAAAAACTTAGAGTTACTTCCTGTTACATATATATCAATATTGGTTATTCTTAGAAGTCCATTTAATACGCCTTCAAAATTTTCTACCAATTGGATTTCATCTAATATTACATAATATGTGTCTTTATCTATTATTTTTTCTTTAACATATTTGCTTAGGTTTTTGGGATTTAATAGTTCTTCATTATCTGTATCATCTAAGGCTACTTTAATTATATGGTCTTCTTTAACTCCTTCTTCTATAAGATAGTTATAGAATATAGTGTTTAATAGATAGGATTTTCCACATCTACGAAGACCGGTTACAGTTTTAATTAGACCGTCATTTTTGGCTTCTATTAATTTTTTTAAATAGTAATCTCTTTTTATTTCCATATTCACTTCTTCCTCTCATACTATATATTTTACTCTATTTTGGAAAAATTATCAATACTTTATTCCAAAAAAACTCCACTGTGGAGTTTTTTTGGAATGGGAACTTGTTTTGGAAGTAATATGATGTATAAAATGCTCATTATGTTTAAGTAATTTATTAATAAAATATTGTTTGGGTATGATGATAGGGACATATATTTTGTTTTAGTCTTCCCATTTGCCATATTATGTTATCTAACTGAATGCTATTTATATTTATGTTTCGTTTTAATAATTCTTTTTTTATTTCTTCAAGGGCATAAAGCATATTTGCTCTTATTTCTATTTCCATAGTACTACCGGCTTTTAGTTCTATTTCATTATTTATTTTGGTTTCCAGTTCCTTATTATATTCTAATATATCATAGTTTTTTAAAGTTCGTGGTATTCCATAATCGGCACAGCCAAACATATTGTTTACATTTTTAATGTTATTATTTATTGTTTTGGACATATAAAAGAGGTCATTTACTAATAGTGTTGCCCTCTTATTGAAGTGAATAGTTTTTCCTTTATAGGTAGCACTATCGTCAAAATATTTAAAGTTTGTTATTATATAATTTAATAATTCATAATCTTTTTTTATAGAAAATAGTTCATTATAGAATTTATCTTGCTTTTTATATATTACATCAATTGTATCTTTAAATAATTTATATCTAGTACTTACTAGTGATATTCCTGTAAAAATGTTATTAAACTCTTTAAGGGTCATATTGTGTAAATAGTTTATATTTAAAAACTTTTTATTAATTTCGACTTCTTTTATTATTCTTAAAAATAGTGCTTCTGAGCCTTTTACTTCTTCATTATGATATATTATTTTATATTTTGGTTTTGGCCAAAAACAAAAATTGAGACTTTCTATTATAAAAGCCAATAGTATTTTTTGATTTTCAGTTACTTTTATATTGATATCTGCAAACCAATGTTTATAACTTGGAGTTTTTAGTTCTTGTGCAAATTCTACTATTTTATTATTGTTTATTTTGACATACATACTGTTATCAACTACATATTTTAATTCTTGGTATGTTTCTTTCATAAAACCTCCTTGACTATTAGGATATATCGTTAATACTTTATTCCAAAAAAACTCCACTGTGGAGTTTTTTTGGAATAGAAGCTTTTTTAAAGTATAATTATTTATTTTAATATTAATATTGGATACCCCATACTACTAAATGTTTGGCTTCTTTTCCACAGACAATACAGGTTTTATCTTTTGGATTATCTTCTATTATACACCTTGATTTAGTGCCTTTTATTTCTTTCATTTTTTCTTCACATTCCTGGTTTCCACACCAACTTGCTTTAATGAAACCTGGTTTAGTATTCATTATGTCTTCGACTTCTTTTAGGGTAGTACAAGTATAGGTTAGATTTTCTCTATTGGCAAGAGCTTTTTGGTACATTCTTGTTTGCATTTCTTCTAACTCTTTAGTGACAAATGCTTCGATATCTTCATTTAGAGAGATGGTTTCTTTTTCATAAGTATCTCTTTTAAAGATTGTTAGTTTTCCTTGTTCGAGGTCCCTTGCTCCTAGTTCTATACGGAGGGGAATACCGTTTACTTCGGCCTCGGCGAAACGATAGCCAGGGCTTTTGGCGGAAGAGTCTAGTTTTGTTGATATTCCTTTTGTTTCTAGTTCTTCTTTTATCTTAGTACAGGTATTTAATACTTTTTCATCTGTTCCAATAGGAATAATTATTACTTTGGTTGGGGCTATTTTGGGTGGTAATACTAAGCCTTTATCATCGCTATGAACCATAATAAGGGCTCCGATACTTCTTGTTGAGATACCCCAAGATGTTTGATAAGCGTAATCTATTTGTTTGTTTTTGTTTGTAAATGATATATCGTAAGCTTTAGAGAATTTTTGGCCAAAATAGTGGCTAGTTCCCGACTGAAGGGTTACACCGTTTTGCATAAGGGCTTCGATTGTTAGGGTGTATTCGGCTCCAGAAAATTTTTCTTTTTCGGTTTTTCTACCGGTAATAATGGGTATTGCTAGATAGTCTTCAAAGAGGCTTTTGTATATCTCTAGCATATTTTTTGTTTCTTCTTCGGCTTCAATGCTTGTTTCGTGAATGGTGTGGCCTTCTTGCCAGAGAAATTCTCTACTTCTTAGGAAGGGTCTTGTTTCTTTTTCCCATCTTAAGACATTACACCACTGGTTATATTTTTTGGGTAAGTCACGCCAAGATGATACTACTCTACTATAGTAGTCACTAAATAGGGTTTCACTAGTTGGTCTTATACACATTCTTTCTTCTAATTCTTTGGTTCCTCCTATTGTTACCCAAGCGGCTTCGGGAGCAAAACCGTTTATTAAGTCACTTTCTTTTTTCATTAGATTTTCGGGTATTAATAGGGGCATATATATATTTTCGTGTCCTGTTTCTTTGAACTTTTTATCTAATGCTTTTTGTATTTCTTCCCATATTGCATAGCCGTTTGGTTCTATAACGATACATCCTTTTACATTGGAGTAATCGGCTAGATGGGCAGCTTTAACGACATCAGTATACCATTTTGCAAAGTCGTCACTTCTATTTGTTATTGCTTTATTATTCATTTCATCCTCCCTTATATATTTTAAGTAAAAAAAATAACAATACCAAAGGTAATGTTTATAATAACTGGTCGGGAAGACAGGATTTGAACCTGCAACCCTTTGGTCCCAAACCAAATGCTCTACCAAGTTGAGCCACTTCCCGAAAAAAATATGGTGGAGAATAAGGGACTCGAACCCTTGACCCCCTGCGTGCAAGGCAGGTGCTCTAGCCAACTGAGCTAATTCCCCAACGACAATATCAATTATATATGATGTATTTGTATTTGTCAATACTTTTTTTTAAATTTAACTTATTGTTAACGTTTTTTGCTGTTTTTAGTCTTTATTTTGCTATCATTATTATATATATTGATATTTTAGTTGTTTTTATAGTCTTCTAATAATTCTAAAGATCTTTGACGAGCTAATATTTTTTTGGTGTTTTTTTCTAATTTTTGTTTGGCTTCTTCTTCTAGTTCATTATATATTATATGAAAAATGGGGTTTAGGTTGTTATTTTCTATTTCATAAATATTACCGTTATCATCAAAGGCTTCTTTTAGTATTTGCCCGTGTAGTGTAACAAAGCCTGAGAGTTTTCTACTTATTGTTGTGTCTTCTATGAAGGATATATGAACTGAGAAATGTATAATGTTATGTGTTTGTATTAGGTTTTGGGCAGATAGGTAATTGTTTGATAGTTCTGTGAAAGCGTTTGATATTATTTGGGTAGTTTTGTAATTATATAGATAAAGCAAGCCTTCTTTATCTGATACAACTATTGTTTCTTTCCTATTTAAAAGGGGGTCCAAACTGTAATGTCTTTCTGTACTATAGTACCATTTTTTATGGGGACATAAAAAGCCTTCTTTATAACTATAGTGGGTATAGTTATATCCTATTACTTTATTAAAGCCTGTACGATGGGTTTTCTCTACTTCTTTTTCTTTAGTTAAAAAGTTTTCTTGATCTAGAGCAATAAATTCGATATTTCCTTCTTCATCGAGAATAAGGGGCCTACCGTTATCGGCATAAACGCCTTTTACCACTTTATAGGATCCTTCGTTTATGGTAAAGTTCTTTATTACATAATGGGTATTAAATATATTATTGTTTGCTCCATTTATTACTCTTAGTTTCATATTGTTTTTTTCCTCCACTTGTCTTAATATGTTATCATAGTTTGGGGGTATTTGCAAGGGGTTTTGAGTAGTTTTTTGGTTTTTTTCACTACGTGCTGTAAGTACTTATATTGTTTAAAAAAAATAGGGCTCCATCAATTAAGACAGTGCCCTTGCAAAAATGTATTACCATTTTTTTCTCGCATAGATAATATAACATATTTTTTTATCTACGTCAACTATTTTTTTCTACTTTGCCATAAAGTAGTTATCGATTGGTTTTGTTAATAATGGCATTATTATTAGGGGTAGGATAGCAAACATTGTTGGGAATATATTTATAAGGAGTACACTTATTATTCCTAGGGATATTCCGTATATTATTTGTCCTTTTGTTGTTACTGGTGTGGTTATGCTATCACTTGCTAAGTATATTGATATTAGTATAATACCGGAATTTATTAGGGTTATTAGGTTTAATCCTAGGGTTTGGGATTTAATACTTATAATACTAATAAGTATTATTGTTGTTAATAGATGGGATATGGTTATTTTGTATTTTATGCTATTATTATATATTAGATACATAAGACTGCCCAGTGCTATTATATTTAGTAATATTATATAAGTACTTAGTTTTTCTTCTACTAGGATAAGGGGATTAATGGAATAGTATCCTTGTATTAGTATCATTATTAGTATAGATGGTATATAGGGATTTAGTTTATATTTTCCAAAGCCTCCTAGTAGTACTTTTAGTATAGATGCTAAAGTGGTTAGTATTATGGTTATATATACTGGAGTACTTAGAGGGGTAAATAGATATATTAATAGACCTGAATAGAGAGTGAAACTTTCTTGGGTTAGATTCTTTATTGTTTTTTTCTTTTTTCTTAGATAGTATACTAAGTACTCTCCTAGATAAAATGTTATTATTGTTACTAGTAGTGTTATTATTGTTTCTATATTATATACTAGTTTTACTAGTATTAGGGGTAACATACTTATTATTAGTTTTTCGATTATTTTATCAGTACTTAAGGGAGTTTTTATAAATACTCCTCTTCTTACTAAGAATTTTTTATTCACATATATCCCTTGCTTTCTTTACTATTTCTTTTAATTCGATTCTAGAGGGGCATATATAAGAGCATAAGCCACACTTTATGCATTTTTCGGGATGTAATTTTTTTAATTTCTCTTTATTATTTATATTATTTGTTATAAATATGGGTTTTAATTTTACAGGGCAGTTTTTAATGCATTTTCCACACTTTATACAGGGGTATACTTTTTCATCGATATTTTCTAATACTAAAACACTAGTTAAGTCTTTGGTTACTATTATATCATCATCGGGATGGCTTGTACCATTTAGGGGTCCTCCTGTTATAAATATGTGGTTACTTACATCTTTTTTATATCCTCCTATTAGGGGTATTATTTCGCTTAGATTGGACCCTATCTTTACTTTTACATTGGTTTCTTTCTTAACACCATCACCTATTATGGTTATTATTCTTTCGGTAAGAGGTATTTGGTACTTTAGCATTTCATATATACTATATATTGTAGATATGTTATTTACTACTATTCCTTGTTCCATTGGTAACTTATTATAGGTTATATGGAAGATATTTTCTACTAAGTCTTTTTGCCAGCCACTGGGGTAATAGTTACCTGCTAAGTATATTTTTATATTGGGATAGGTATTTATATACTTTAAGTATTTGTTTATTACCTTAGTATTGGTTTCATTTATGGCTATATAGGCTTTCTCTATATTATTTATCTCCATTATAGCATCTACTACTTCTAATATTTCTTCTGTATTTTGATACATTATAGCATTATCACAACTATTATAGGGTTCACACTCTACTCCATTTACTATTAGGTATTTAACCTTTCCCTTATACTTTAAGTATGTGGGAAAGTTACTTCCGCTTAATCCGGTTATACCATTATCGAAAAGAGCTTCAATAAACTCTTTTTTTGTTAGTTTATTTATTTCTTTCTTAGTTCCTTTAGGAGTACGGTATTTTTCTTTGAAGTCGTTTTCGATAACTATACATTTTATTAGCTTACCACTAGATATTTTCTTCATTGTTCCTTTTATAACATAACCACTAACAGAGGAGTGTAAAGGGAACTTTGTTTTGGTATTTATGGCTACTACATCTCCTTTATATACATAGTCTCCTTCTTTAACAAGGTGTTTATATTCTTCTTCTCGTTTATTTTCAAGGGGTAAGTATATTATTCGGGGTTTTATATATTCTTGTACTTTCTTACTAGGATCTATTTTCTTTGTATTTATTTCAACCATATTAGATTCCTTTCCCTGTTACTTCTACTCTTATAGTTGTATTAAGGCTTTCTCCTACTATATTATCATTAGTTATATCTTCTTCTATTAGATATATCCATACGGTATACTTCTGCTCAGTTGTTCCTAATAGTTCATTTGTTTTTAGAGTTATAGGGGTTGTAGTAGTAGAACCATTAAAGGTACCACTTGCTAAGATATTAGTACTTGTTTCATCTCCTTTTGTTATAGCCCATTTTAAGCCATTATCTGCACTTATATTAGTACCTATATTAGATATATCTATATAGAAGTGAGCATATAAAGGTATATTAGTAGCAGTAGTTTTCTTATATATAGTTATAGTAGAGTGCATTCCCTCATTAAATGTAGTTACTGGTTCTAAACTACTATTAGTAGTATCCTCTCCCTTAGTATATACTATATAATCATCATATCCATTAGTATTTACTACTACATTCGTTTTAGTAGTAGTACTCCACTTAAATAAAGCTACAGTTATACCTATTACCACTAATATTAAAGTTATAGTAAATAATACTATCTTTATCCTATTTCCTTTCATATATATCACTCTCTTTCCTTATTATAATATAATAGCTATTAATTTATCTATTTAAGAGCAGTTATCACATCCTAGGGTATATGGGTTATCGAAGGATCCATTACCTCCCGTTACATAGACACTAGATTTGAGATAGAAGGTGGGGCGAGAACCATTCGGAAGGTACGAATCTTTGTGCTTCGCGAGGCCAATGTCCACCTGCCACACGTAATTTGCAACAGAGGCGTTAGGCGTAAGCGTCCACTCCCAGCCTTTATATAGCCAATTCTTATTTCCATAGTCATTAGTACCCTGAGTAGTAGTATCAGTACTAGCAAAATAACCACTAGCATATAAATAGTCACTTAGATACATTAGTCCTATTTTAGAAGTTACATTAGTATCTCCTGTATTAGGTCCCGAAGGCGTACAAGAGTTTCCACCTCTTTCACAGAGATACCAGTTTTGTTTGCTTTGATCAGTATTACTACCATATAAGTACCACGTAGCACTTTCAATATATCCTCTTAAACTACTATCTATACCATAAGTTATAATATCACTACAATCTTTGGTTTTATGACTATTCTCAGAATAGTAGTAAGTCCAATTAGCACAATCTCCATAAGTACTACTCGTATCAGTCTTATTATAAAAGTATTCATTAAAGAGAACGTTAAGATTAGCTTTTGATTTAGTGGCTTTTCCTGTCCAGTCATTAGCATATCCAGAATATGTACCCGCAGAATTATCAGTATTATACACTCCCCAACTATATCCACCTAAGGAACGGGCTCTTATTAGTTTTACTAATTCTGTTCCAGTTACACCATGACTATTACTATCAAAGACACCTATTATTCGATATAAGTCATTATTAAACTTAACATAGTTATTTACTTCCGCTCCTACATATCTATATTCGTGACTATTAGTATAATATACGCCACTAGCTCCACTACTCCAACTAGATCCTTTATTTAAGGCTTTAATAGTATCTACCAGAGTAGTGCCAACGGCATAACTCTTTTTAGATACTGTTAAAGATATTATTACAGCGCCTACTATGATTATAAATACAAGGGAAGTTATTAATTTCTTTTTATCCATCTATATCGATCCTTTCCATTATTTATATCTTATCCTTGTTCAAGGATATAAGGATTATTATAAGTTCCTAAACCTCCGGAAATTTTGACGTCAGATTTTAGATAGAAGGTGGGACGCGAGCCATACGGATAGTTCGAAAAGTAGCTGAACGCGAGGCCAGTGCTCACGTTCCACACGCTAAACGCACTAGAGAACATACCAGAGGCGTTAGGCGTAAGCGTCCACTCATAACCTTTATATAACCAATTCTTATTTCCAAAGTAATCAGCAATCTGAGTGGTTGTATCATCATTTGAATAGTAACCACTAGCATATAAATAGTCACTTAGATACATTAGTCCTATTTTGGAGGTTACACTAGCATCTCCCTTATTTGGTCCCGAAGGTGTACAAGAGTTACCTCCCCTTTCGCATAGATACCAGTTTTGTTTACTTTGACTCGTGCCACTACCATATAAGTACCAGGTAGCATCTTCTAGATAACTAGTTAACTTACTATCAATACCATAGCCCACTATATCAGTACAATCATTAGTTCTATAATTAGTATTATCATTATTATAATAAGTCCAATTAGCACAGTCTCCATAAGTACTACTAGTATTAGTCTTATTTATAAAGTATTCATTAAGGAGAATATTTAAGTTAGCTTTAGTAGTTTTAGATTTACCTGTCCAGTCATTAGTATATCCTGAATATTCACCTGAAGTATTACTAGTATTATATATACCCCAACTATTACCTAATAAAGGACTAGCCATTATTAACTTAACTAGGTACTGCCCTGTTACACCATGACTATTTTCATCAAAGACACCTATTATTCGATATAAGTCATTATTAAATTTAACATAGTTATTAACATTTGCTCCTATATAGCGATAATCGTGGTATTTAGTAGTACCATCATCAGCTGTATAACTATTAGTAGCATATACGCCACTATCAGTAAGATCGGCTGGCCAAGAGTCTCCTTTACTTAGTTCCATAATAGTATCAGTAGCGGTCTTTGGTTTTTCTGTTTCAGTAGCATACATGGCATACCCATTAGTAGTGGCTTTAGCACTAAATCCTTTACCGGCTTCACTATTAGGAGTTTCTTCACTAAGCCACATTCTTACGTTTATACTTTTACTTTCTCCTGGTACTAGGGTTATGTCTTTACTTAATATATTAGAGGTATCTAGTGTATGTACTTCTCCATCATCTACTTTTATTTTTATATATTTATTATTTATTAGATTAGTAGAGGTGGTATCTAATAGTTCTATATTGAATTTATAGGTTAAATTACCAGTATTGGTTACTTTAAGGATATAGGGATCACTTGCTAGGCCTTCTTCATCGGATATGGGGAAGGCACTAGCAAGTGTAAGGGTGGTATTTTCATCAAAGGTTAGATCTAAGAGGCCGGTAGTATAGTCTTCAGTAGTTCCGTAGTCTTTATTTACATAGAGGGCATAAGAGGATCCACTCATTGCTATAGCGGTAAATATAATGGCTAGGGTGAAGGTTAAGGCAACGATGGTTTTGTTTTCTAATATTTTATTCATAGTTAACATCCTTTCTGATGGGGGTTATATATATAATGGGAATATGGGTTATTGGTAACCCGTAGGGCATACTTATAAACAAAGGTTAGAGCCATTTGGAAGTGGGGATATCGAGTATTATTTTGCTTTCGTAGGTAGTGGTGAGGTTTATTATTTTTTTGATAGTGGCTTTGATTTGGTTTGCATCTTGGAGGGTTATTTCAGAGGGGGTGAGGTTTTTATGGAGGAGGCGGTTATATTTGCGGGAGGTTACGTAGTAGTAGAGGCTTTTATCGAGGGCGTTTATTATTTTTAATTGGGACTGGGAGGTGGGAGTGGCGGAGAATATGAGGTCACGATACCAGTTTATGAGGAGAGATGAGAGGGGGTCGTCTTCGGGGTATTTGGCGGAGATGATGTGGTCGTAATTGGGACAGGCGGATAGGATTTGGGTGACGTAGGTAATGTCGATGGTGGTGGTTTCAATGGGGGGTGCGGTATTTAAGGGGGGGGTTTGGGTGGTATTGGGTGGTATTGTTTGTGTTTCTATCATAGTATCCCTACTCTCTTTACTTTACTTTATTAGTATAGCAAATTTTTGGTGGTTAGTAAAGGGGTTTGAGAGAAAAAGGTGTGAAAGTTGGGTTTTTTATGTTTTGGAGAGGTGGGAGGAAAGGGCATATATTTACTAGAGTTTGGGAGGTGGTTGAGAGGGGTTGGGGTGACTGATAAGTTAGAAAAAAATTCAAAAATAAGATGTAGTAATAGACAAGTGTCTAAAAACATAAATATTTATTACTTTACACTTTTGGGGTGTAAAGTAGACTATTTTACTCCATTTAATATATGTTTTGGGGAGAAATTGGCCTCCTGAGGGGGGAATTTTTGAATTTTTTGGTAATAATAATAATAGAAGGGTAAAATTGGAGATGAGCGGAAAGGAGATGAAAAAAGGGACAGAAGAATTGTCAAAAGAATGGTAATTTTGGATACGAGCGGAGAGATGGGGGTAAAATTGGTAGAGGTGGTCAGGGGGTTGGGCAAGGGAGAATGAGCAAGGGTGGAGCTTGGAATTGGGAGATGGGTTTGAAGGATGAGAAAAATTATTTTTAGGAAATTAGCAAAACTTAAAAAAAGATTATAAAGATTGATAAGGTTATGGACAAGTTTCTGTTTTTCGTTGCTAGAAAAGGGAGAGTACTCTCCCCTATTGTTCCTTGGTATGATTTTGTTTTAAGTAGAAAGTTTTTACTTATAATCTTGATTGAAAAAAGGGAGATATTTAATTGGGCTCTTGAGGGGTTATGGCCCCCGATAGGGCTAACAAAAATTTCAAAAAAGGGAGGGGTTATGGACAGATGTCTAAAAACGGAAATTTTTATTACTTTACACTTTTGGGGTGTAAAGGGGGGTAAAAAAGTACATTAAATATATGTTTTGGGGAGAAATTGGCCTCCTGAGGGGGGAATTTTTGAAATTTTTGGGAATAATAATAATAGAAAGAATAAAATTGGGGGATAAGGTGAAAGGAGGTGGACGATGAGGTGGAAAGTAAAGTGAAAAACGGAATGAAAAATGGAAAAAGGTATTGGTAAAAAAGGAGGAAAGATAACTATGGTTAAAGATTTACAAATAAAACCAAAAACACAATTACAAACTGATGATCTATTATATGATATGATTTTCAAACATATTTTTTTGGACCACCCTGATATTTTAATTGGTCTAATTAAAGATGCGATTGGATATGATTTTGATCTAGATAGGGACAAGGTAAGGGTTTTAAATGAGCTGTTACCTAAGGAAAAATTTATGGATAAGAATCGTTTTGTTGATACGCTCTTACTTGCAAAAGGGAAGGATATTTTTAATATCGAGGTTAACAGGAATGATTTTAATCCTAAAAAGGTAGAGAGAATGGTAAAATATTTGAATAGGTTATATGA